>Ga0182736_1000152_pt1 | contig 136621 bp, 127 predicted proteins | sample eDN5th30CKraftBY_FD_128882 | JGI IMG/M metagenome (GOLD analysis project Ga0182736, IMG submission 128882) | Enriched backyard soil microbial communities from Emeryville, California, USA - eDNA 5th pass 30_C Kraft BY (version 2) (version 2) | ecosystem: Environmental > Terrestrial > Soil >... | reverse complement strand
TGCCGGCGCCCGAGCGCTCGCGCAGATCCTTGACGGCTGCTGCGGTAATCTCTGCCATAGTCCTGTTCCTCAATCCCTCTGGGTCGAATGAAAGTCTCAAAATGACGAACGGGCGCCCGGCCTGTTCCCGGCCCGGCGCCCTGCCCGCTCATTGTTGCGTGCGTTTGACGGGCCTCAGGCCTCGGTGGCGAGCGCCTCTTCCACCGGCGGTTCAACCATCGCGCCGAAATCGACAGCGACATCATCGCGGCCACCACGCGTCGCGGCACGGGCGACAGCCTCGCAATAAAGGCGGATCGCGCGGCTCGCATCGTCGTTCGCCGGAACCGGGAAGGCGATGCCCGACGGATCAACGTTCGAATCGAGGATCGCGACGACCGGGATGCCCAGCGTGTTGGCTTCCTTGATCGCCAGCTCTTCCTTGTTCGCGTCGATCACGAACATCACGTCCGGGATGCCGCCCATGTCGCGGATGCCGCCCAGCGACAGCTCGAGCTTGTCGCGCTCGCGCGTCATCTGGAGCACTTCCTTCTTGGTGAAGCCGTGCGTGTCGCCCGAGAGCTTCTCTTCCAGCGACTTCAGACGCTTGATCGAGCCGGAGATCGTCTTCCAGTTGGTGAGCATGCCGCCCAGCCAGCGGTGGTTGACGAAATGCTGGCCGGCGCTGCGCGCGCCATCGGCAATCGCCTCCTGCGCCTGGCGCTTGGTGCCAACGAACAGCACCTTGCCGCCTGCTGCCACCGTCGCGCTCACGAAATCCAGCGCGCGCGCAAAGAGCGGCACGGTCTGCGAGAGATCGATGATGTGGATGCCGTTGCGGTCGCCGAAGATATACGGCTTCATGCGCGGGTTCCAGCGGTGAGTCTGGTGACCGAAATGCGCGCCGGCCTCGATCAATTGGTGCAATGTGACGACAGGTGCCGCCATAAGATATTCTCCTTCCGGTTGAGCCTCTGGGATCCAGTGACCGCCAAGCGGCACCGGTGTGTGGCGGATCCCATGTGGATTAGCTCGGCGCGCTTAGACCAGAATGCGTCTGCACGCAAGACTTGACGACGGATCAATAATAGAACAAATAGTGAACATTGCTGACAGACAGCCGGATTGGCTGCCGTTCAGACCGACAGAAAGGACGATCATGCTCCTATATGCTTTCGGCACCACGGTGTTCGCGCTGGCCATGACCAGCGCCCTGATAGTGATAGTCTCGGATTTCGCGCGCTATCGCCATGCCATGATGATCGCACTGCGCAGCCTCAGCCTCGACGGCCTGCCAGCGCCCATGCGCTCAGCGCCGGCCAAAGCCGGTCAGACGCGCCGGATCACTCCGGGGACGACCTGGGCGATGCAGCCGCAGCGAAGCGGCGCTGGGCGCGCACATAGCTGATGATGCCGACCGGGATCATCGCGAGATAGCCGACGGACAACGCCAGCAAGGCATGCCACGGCGCAACCATCAGCATGGCCGCGAACAGGCCGGCCGCGAGAACCGCGAACAGCCGCCAGCCATGCGGCACCCGCAAATGCTTCCAGCTGAGCGTCGGGATGTTCGAGATCATCAGAAACGCGGTGAGGATGATCCACGGCGCCACCAGTCGCCAGTCGCGGAACAGCTCCATGCCGGTGATGAACCACAGATAAAGCGGCAGCAACGCCAGCCCCGCACCGGCCGGCGCCGGAACCCCGGTCATGAAGCCGGCCCGTTTGCGTGGTTGCTCGGGCGTATCGATGCTGGCGTTGAAGCGCGCGAGTCGCAGCGCACAACTGAGCGCGAGGCCGAGCACGACCATCCAGCCGAAGCGCGGCATCGCCTGCAACGACCAGAGATAGAGGATCAGCGCGGGCGAAACGCCGAACGCAATCGAATCGGAGAGCGAATCAAGCTCGGCACCGAACCGGCTCTCGCCGCGGAGCAGCCGGGCGATGCGGCCATCAATGCCATCCAGCACACCCGCGAAAATGATCGCCGCCACGGCTTTTTCCCACTCCTGGAAAATCCCGTAGCGGATGGCGGTCAGGCCGAAGCAGAGCGCCATGGCGGTGACGGCGTTGGGCGCGACCTGACGGAGCGTGATGTCCTTCCCCATGCGAAGCTGCTGCGGCCGGCGCATCAGCGAGCGCGCAACGTCAGGGCAAAGTGCGTGACGGCCGGCGCATTCGAGATGCCGGAGGCCAGCGCTTTGCGGGCGGTTGAATGAATGCGCCCGCTCATTGCATGACACCTGTCGCCGCATGGCCGTCGCCGATACGGGCGAGGATCGTCTCGCCGGCGATGATGTGCTGGCCAAGCGTGACCTTGGGCGCCGTGCCGGCGGGGAGATACACATCGACCCGGCTGCCGAAGCGGATGAGCCCCACCCGCTGGCCGGCCGCGACGATATCGCCCCGCTTCACGAAGGGAACGATGCGCCGCGCGACCAGCCCGGCGATCTGGGTGAAACCGATCCGCACGCCATCGCCGCGCTCGACGAGAATATGCTGGCGCTCATTATCCTCGCTCGCCTTGTCGAGATCGGCATTGATGAACTTGCCGCTGATATAGACGACATCCTTGATCGCACCGCTGATCGGCGTGCGGTTCACATGCACGTCGAACACGCTCATGAAGATGGAGACGCGGATCATCGGCGCATCGCCCAGCCTGTCCGGCCCCGCCATTTCCGGCGGCGGCGGCACCGTCTGGATCAGCGTGACGAGACCATCGGCCGGCGCGATGATCGCATCGACGTCCTGCGGCACGGCGCGCACGGGATCGCGGAAAAAAGCGAAGACCCAGATGGTCACGCCAGCCATCAGCCAGGCCAGCGTCGACCAGCCCAGAAGTGCGAAAATGAGGACGATGCCCGCAGCGATGGCGCCGAAGCGTCGTCCTTCGGGGTGAATCCCCGGAAAACTCCACTTCACGCTCGCCCTGGCGGACCCGGCTGGCTGCGAACCGGAAAACTCTGTTGTCATCGCCTCAGTCTAGGCAGCCCCGCCCGCGCGCACAACGCCTGATTGCATCAGGCCTGATGCAACCGCCATGATTGCACCGGTCCGATCGCATGGCCGAGGCCACGGGCCGCTTTTCCCTGCGCCCGCAGTTGATCCCGCGCGCGCCATTCCGTAGAGGCAGGAGCAAAGGCCATCGGCCTCCTCGCCCATCCGGCCGCCTCCCGGCCTCGCAAACAGGGAAAGACCAGACACGCATGAGCAAGATCAAGGTAAAGAATCCGATCGTCGAGATCGACGGCGACGAAATGACCCGCATCATCTGGGAGTGGATTCGCGAGCGGCTGATCAAGCCCTATCTGGACCTCGACCTCCATTATTATGACCTGAGCGTCGAAGAGCGCGACCGCACCGACGACCAGATCACCATCGATTCGGCCAACGCCATCCAGAAATATGGCGTCGGCGTGAAGTGCGCCACCATCACTCCGGACGAAGCGCGCGTCACCGAGTTCAACCTCAAGCAGATGTGGAAATCGCCCAACGGCACGATCCGCAACATCCTGGGCGGCGTGGTGTTCCGCGAGCCGATCGTCATCCAGAACGTGCCCCGCCTGGTGCCCGGCTGGACCGACCCGATCGTCATCGGCCGCCATGCCTTTGGCGACCAGTATCGCGCCACCGATTTCCTCGTCCCCGGCCCCGGCAAGCTGCGCCTCGTCTTCGAGGGTGACGACGGCAAGGTGATCGACCGCGAAGTGTTCCAGTTCCCCGGCTCGGGCGTCGCCATGTCGATGTATAATCTGGACCAGTCGATCATCGATTTCGCCCACGCCTCGATGAACTATGCGCTGGACCGCAAGTGGCCGCTCTACCTCTCCACCAAGAACACGATCATCAAGGCCTATGATGGCCGCTTCAAGGATCTGTTCGAGCAGGTTTTCGAGAGCGAATTCAAGGAGAAGTTCGCCGCTGCCGGCATCGAGTATCAGCATCGCCTGATCGACGACATGGTCGCCTCCGCCCTCAAGTGGAGCGGCAAGTTCGTCTGGGCCTGCAAAAATTATGATGGCGACGTGCAGTCCGACACGGTGGCGCAGGGCTTCGGCTCGCTGGGCCTGATGACCTCGGTGCTGATGTCCCCGGACGGCAAGACGGTCGAGGCCGAGGCGGCGCACGGCACGGTGACGCGCCACTATCGCCAGCATCAGCAGGGCAAGGCCACCTCCACCAACCCGATCGCCTCCATCTTTGCCTGGACCGGCGGCCTCAAGTTCCGCGGCAAGTTCGACGAGACGCCGGAGGTGGTGCGCTTCGCCGAGACGCTGGAGCGGGTCTGCGTCAAGACCGTGGAAGACGGCCATATGACCAAGGATCTCGCCATCCTCATCGGCCCGGATCAGGCCTGGATGACCACGGAGCAGTTCTTCGAGACGATCCGCGCCAATCTCGAAGCCGAGATGGCCAACTGGCAGTAAGGAACCAACCGATGGCGGCAAGGCATCGCCTTCCCTACACAGCCGGCTTTGCAGGCCGGCATGGGAAGCGGCGCCTTGCCGACAACAAGCGAGCCGGGAGACCGGCAACGTGACGCCAGACCCGTCCGGCAGCCAGGAATACAGCGATGTGCTGGTCATTCTGGGTGCGGCGGGTCTTGTCATTCCCGCTTTTGCGCGGCTGCGGATCAGCCCGGTGATCGGCTTCATCCTTGTCGGCATGCTGGTCGGCCCGTTCGGCCTGGGCCAATATGCGCAGGATTATCCGTTTCTCGTCTATCTGACGATCTCCAATGCAACGGCGATCACGGCCTTTGCCGAAGTCGGCATCATCATGCTGCTCTTCTCGATCGGCCTGGAACTCTCGTTCAGACGGCTGTGGGCGATGCGCGCTTTCGTCTTCGGCATCGGCGCGGCGGAACTGATCGGCAGCGCCGCCTTCATCGGCGCCGGCTTTCTGCTCCTCGGCGATAGCTGGTATGCCGCGACCGGCCTTGGCCTCGCGCTCGCCCTCTCCTCCACGGCGCTTGTCCTGCCGATCGCCGGCACGCAATCGGCGGTGGGCCGGGCTGCCTTCGCCATGCTGCTGTTCGAGGATCTGGCGCTGGTGCCGATCGTCTTCGCACTGGGAGCCATGGCGCCCAATGTCGCCGACGAGGGCTGGACAAACCTCGCCAATGTATTCGTGCAGGGCGCGGTCACCATGGTCATCATGCTCATCGCCGGCCGCTATCTGCTGCCCCGGCTGTTTGCGCAGGCCGCGCGCGCCAAGAGCCCGGAAGTCTTCCTCGCCGCCAGTCTGCTGGTCGTCATGGTCTCCAGCCTCGTCACGGCGGCGGCCGGCCTCTCGCCGATCGTGGGCGCCCTGCTCGCCGGCCTGCTGATCGCGGAAACCGATTATCATGGCGAGGTCGAGAGCGTGACCGCACCGTTCAAGGGACTGGCGCTCGGCGTCTTTCTTCTCGCCGTGGGCATGAGCATCGACCCGCGCGCCATCGCCGCGCAATGGGCCGCGCTGCTGCTCGCCATCAGCGCGATCATCGTCGGCTAGACACTGGTCACGACGCTGCTGCTCCGCCTTGCCGGCGCGCGGCGCGGCGTTGCGCTGGAAACCAGCATGCTGATGGCCAGCCCGTCCGAGACCACGCTGATCGTGCTCAGCACCGCCGTGACGGCACGGCTCATCGATGCCGAGACCGCGGCTTTCTGGCAGATGGCAACAGCCATCGGCCTGACCGTCACCCCCCTGCTCGCGCGCACCGGCCATGATATTGCGCGGCGGATCGAGCGGCGTGCCGGCGATGCCGAACCGGCAGCGCCGGACGAGCGCGGCGGCGGCGCGGTCATCCTCGGCTTCGGGCGGATCGGGCGCATTGTCGCAGACCTGCTGCGCACGCATGATCAGGCCTATATGGCGCTGGAAAGCGACATCGACCTGGTGAACGATGCCCGCCGCGCCGGCTATGCCGTCCGCTTTGGCGACGCGGCGCGGCAGGACATGCTCGACAAGCTGCGGCTCGACCATGCCCGCGCGCTCATCATCACCATGGACGACCCTGTTCTCGCCGTCCGCATCACCCGGCGCGTGCGCGGATCGGCACCGGATCTGCCGATCATCGTGCGCGCACGCGACACCGACCATGCCGCTGAACTCTACCGCGCGGGCGCCAGTTCCGCCGTGCCGGAAACACTCGAAAGCTCGCTCTACCTTGCCGAAACGGCGCTGGTCGACCTCGGTATCGCCATGGGACGGGCCATCGCGTCCGTCCACCAGAAGCGCGAGGACCTTCAGGAAAAGATCAAGACCGCCGCGAAACTCAACGACATGCCCCGCCTGCACCGCCACCGGCTGGAGGATGGACAGGACAGCTGAGCGGGCGATGACCGTCGCCATGCGTTAGCGGCATTATGCCCAAGATGGCGACAAGGACAGCGATGGCTCAGATGGCCGCAGCCCGGCTCTCGCGAGGTCGGCAATGTCGATCGTCGCGCACGCACTCTCGCCTCTGCGGCGTGCTCAACGCGGCCGGTTCTCCGTCCCCTCTCCGGCGGTGATGAACAATGCCCGCGTCTCACCCTCGATATCGGCCGTGTGCCAGACGCCGGGCGGATTGATCGCATAATCGCCCGGTTCAAGCACCGTCGTCTCGATCCCTCCATCCGCGAGTTCCTGATGCAGCACCAGCATGCCGGCGAGACAATAGACGATCTCGCTGCCCTTGGGGTGCCGCTCCCAGCTCGTCCAGCTTTCCTTGAAGCTCAGTTCGCAGACCAGGCGACCTTCGGCCCCGTCGGTGACGTGGCGCGCGCCATAATCGGCATACCAGCGCATATCGCGGTCAAATGGCGGCTCGATCATGGCACCGCCCTGCCGGCCAAGATGGATCGGATGATCGATGAGACGGGTGGCAGACATGGCATGCTCCTCTCACGGGACCGCGCGACACGCAGCGCGGACACCCCGTGGAGGCGGCTTTACCATGATTTGGCAGCGACGAAATCCCCCGACAGCGGGCTGCCAGCACCGACCATGTCCGACCGCTGCGTCTCGCCTTTTTCAGCCAGCTGACTTGGCCGAATCACGCCGGCCGCCATTCACGCCGCCGCCTTTGGGCCAAAGCCGCGTGACGGGCTGATGCGCCCGTGTCAGCCCGCTGCGATCCCCGCCTTCACCGCCTCGATCGCGGCGCCGGCCGCCGATGCATCCGGCCCACCGCCCTGCGCCATGTCCGGCCGGCCGCCGCCGCCCTTGCCGCCCAGCGCCTCGACACCGGCGCGAACCAGATCGATCGCGCTGAACCGGCCGAGAAGATCGTCGGTGACGCCGGCCGCGATGGTCGCGCGGCCCTCATTGGTGACCACGATCGCCGCGATGCCGCTGCCAAGGCGCGTCTTCGCCTCATCGACCAGACCTCGCAGCGCCTTGGGATCGAGCCCGTCGACAATCTGGCCGCTGAAGGCGATGCCATTGACCTGCTCGGCGGCGGCGGTCTGCGCCCCGCCCGCTTGTCCGCCGCCCAGCGCGAGCGCCTTCTTGGTATCGGCCAGCTCGCGCTCCAGCTTGCGCGCCTGCTCGGCCAGGGCTGTCACCCGCGCGACGGCCTCGTCCGGGGTGGTGCGAAGCGCCGCCGCGACTGCGCGCAGTTGCTCGTCACGATGGGTGAGCCATTGCCGCGCAGCCTCGCCGGTCAGCGCCTCGATGCGCCGCACGCCGCTCGCGACGGCGCTTTCGCCGATGATCTTGAGCAGGGCGATATCGCCTAGCGCGCGGACATGGGTGCCGCCGCACAGCTCGACCGAATAGGAACGCCCCTCGCCCTGCCCCATGGAGAGGACACGGACCTCGTCGCCATATTTCTCGCCGAACAGCGCCATGGCGCCTGCCTCGATCGCATCCTCCGGCGACATGAGGCGCGTCGTGACCTCGTTATTGCTGCGGATCTGGGCATTCACGTCCGCCTCGATCGCGGCGATCTGCGCGGCCGTCAGCGCCTCGGGATGGGAGAAGTCGAAGCGCAGCCGATCCTCCGCGACAAGGCTGCCCTTCTGCGTGACATGGGGCCCGAGCTGCGCACGCAAGGCCGCATGCAGCAGATGCGTGGCGCTGTGATTGGCGCGGATGCGCGCGCGCCGGCCCGCATCGACCGCGAGATGGATGATGTCCCCCACGGCGACTGACCCGGCCTCGATCATGGCATGATGGGCGTGCAGCCGGCCGAGCGGCTTGGTGGTGTCGCTCACGCTTGCGCGCAGACCATCGGCGCCGGTGATGCGGCCGGCATCCCCGGTCTGGCCGCCGCTCTCGCCGTAAAACGGTGTCTGGTTGGTGAGGATGACCACCTGATCGCCCGCCGCCGCCGTTTCCACGCGGGCGCCATCCTTGACCAGTGCGACGACGCTGCCATCGCCCGCCTCGCCCAGATAGCCGGTGAACTCCGTGGCGCCTTCGCTCTCGGCGATGTCGAACCACACATCCTCGGAGGCTTTCTGGCCCGAGCCCTTCCATGCCGCACGGGCGGCTGCCTTCTGCATCGCCATCGCGGCGTCGAAGCCCGCCCGGTCAACGCTGCGGCCCTGCGCGCGCAGGGCGTCCTCGGTCAGGTCATAGGGAAAGCCATAAGTGTCATAGAGCTTGAAGGCCGTCTCGCCGGGCAGGGTCGCGTCCGGCGACAGGTCGACCACCGCCTCGTCGAGCAACTTGAGGCCCTTGTCGAGCGTCTGGCGGAAACGGGTTTCCTCGCGCAGCAGCGTTTCCTCGATGAGCGGCCGGGCGCGCACCAGTTCGGGATAGGCCGCGCCCATCTCCGTCACCAGGCCGCCGACCAGCCGATACATCAACGGATCGGCCGCGCCGAGCAGATGGGCGTGGCGCATCGCGCGCCGCATGATCCGCCGCAGCACATAGCCGCGCCCCTCATTGGCCGGCAGCACACCGTCCGCAATGAGGAACCCCGCCGAGCGCAGATGATCCGCGATCACGCGGTGGCTGGCCTTTGCCGCGCCCTCGGCCGGCTGGCGGGTGAGCGCCACCGACTGGGCGATCAGCGCCTTGAACGTATCCGTATCATAATTGTCGTGCACGCCTTGCAGCACCGCGGCGACCCGCTCGATGCCCATGCCGGTATCGATGCTCGGGTGCGGCAGCACGAGGCGCTCGCCATCGGCCTGCTGCTCGAACTGCATGAAGACGAGGTTCCAGATCTCGACGAAACGGTCGCCATCCTCGTCCGGGCTGCCGGGAGGGCCGCCGGGGATATGGTCGCCATGATCGTAGAAAATCTCGGAGCAGGGGCCGCAGGGGCCGGTATCGCCCATCGACCAGAAATTATCCGCCGTCGCAATGCGGATGATCCGCTCGTCCGGCAGGCCGGCGATCTTCTTCCAGAGGCCGAAGGCTTCCTCATCGGTATGATAGACGGTGACCGTCAGCCGGGCGGGGTCGATGCCCCATTCGCGGGTGATCAGCTTCCAGGCGAGGTCGATCGCCTCATCCTTGAAATAATCGCCGAACGAAAAATTGCCGAGCATCTCGAAGAAGGTGTGGTGCCGGGCGGTGTAGCCGACATTATCGAGATCATTGTGCTTGCCGCCGGCGCGCACGCATTTCTGCGCCGAAGTCGCCGTCTTGTAGGGGCGCGTTTCCAGCCCCGTGAAGACATTCTTGAACGGCACCATGCCGGCGTTGACGAACATGAGCGTGGGATCATTGTTCGGCACGAGCGGCGCGGACGCGACAATTTCATGACCATTGGCCCCGAAATAATCGAGAAAGGAGCGGCGAATATCGTTGGTAGACGTCATGGCATCGCGATTAGGGGAAGCCGCGCGCCGCGACAAGCCGTGAGTGATGCAGGGCGTGGCGAATGAGGGGAACCCGCCTCAAATTCACCACGGCGCCGAGCGGGCTGCGGCCATGGCGCATGCCAGAACCGGGCCGGGCTGGATCGAAAGCGAGCACCCAACGAGCACGCCAGCCTGTCGCCCCCTTCACCGGCACGGCGGCGCAACATCCATCAGGATGCCGCGCCGCCGGCTCATTTACGCCGGGCCGTCAGCCCGTTCAACGTCACTCGCCGTCAGCGTCGTCGCTGTCAGGGCCGGTCATCATGCCTTCGGCCACCACCTCGGTCCGCGCACGGATGGTCTTTTCCAGCTTGGCCATCAGCTCGGGATTTTCGCGCAGGAAGTTCTTGGAATTCTCCCGGCCCTGCCCGATTCGCACCGAATCATAGGAGAACCATGCCCCGGACTTCTCGACCACGCCGGCCTTGACGCCAAGATCGAGAATCTCGCCGACCTTGGAGATACCCTCGCCATACATGATGTCGAACTCGACCTGCTTGAACGGCGGTGCGACCTTGTTCTTGACCACTTTCACGCGGGTGGCGTTGCCGGTAATCTCGTCGCGATCCTTGATCTGACCGGTGCGGCGGATGTCGAGGCGGACCGATGCATAGAATTTGAGCGCATTGCCGCCCGTCGTCGTCTCCGGATTGCCATACATGACGCCGATTTTCATGCGCAGCTGGTTGATGAAGATCACCATGCAGCGCGAGCGGCTGATCGAGCCGGTGAGCTTGCGCAGCGATTGCGACATGAGGCGTGCCTGCAAGCCGACATGGGTATCGCCCATCTCGCCCTCGATTTCCGCGCGTGGCACCAGCGCGGCAACCGAGTCGACGACCAGCACGTCGATGGCGTTGGAGCGCACCAGCGTATCCACGATTTCCAGCGCCTGCTCGCCAGTATCGGGCTGCGAGACGATCAGCTCGTCGATATTGACGCCGAGCTTCTTGGCATAGACCGGATCGAGCGCATGTTCCGCATCGATGAACGCGGCAGTGCCGCCGGTCTTCTGCGCCTCGGCAATGACATGGAGCGCGAGCGTGGTCTTGCCCGAGCTTTCCGGCCCATAGACCTCGATCACGCGGCCGCGCGGCAGGCCGCCGACGCCAAGCGCGATATCGAGCCCGAGCGAACCGGTCGAAACCACCTCGACCTGCATCGTCTCCTTGGAGCCCAGCCGCATGGCCGACCCCTTGCCGAAGGCGCGATCAATCTGCGCCAGAGCCGCTTCAAGTGCTTTTTGTCGTTCCATGGTTCCCGATTTCTTGTCGCCGTCGATGAGCTTGAGACTTGCCGTCATGCTGCTGCTCCCCATGGATGTCAAACGCGCCGTGGCGCCATTACCGATGCGGAGCTTGTATCCTATTTGTTCCAATGGAACAAGAGGGGAACAACAGCATCGTGCAGCATGTTCGGTCAGTCGGTCGTGGCGCCACCCCCGGCGGCGGCGCGCGCGGCGCCCAGCACGTCGCGCGCGGCCTCGGCCAGCTGGCTGACCGAGAATGGCTTGGGCAGGAAGGCGACATCGGGAATGTCGATCGAGTTACGCAGTTGCTCCTCGGCATAGCCGGACATGAACAGCACCGGCAGATCCGGCCGGGCGGCACGGGCGGCACGGACCATGGTCGGCCCGTCCATGACCGGCATGACGACGTCCGAGATGAGCAGATCGATCCGCTCGCCCTGCTCGATGCGCGCGAGGCCCTGTTCGCCGTCGCTGGCGGTCAGCACCGTATAGCCTTGCCGGCTGAGCGCCCGCTCGGCGACGGTGCGCACCATATCCTCGTCCTCGACCAGCAGGATGGTGCCGGTGCCCCATGTCTCGGCGGCCGGACGCTTGCGGGTAGCCACGGCCGGCTCGGCATCGGCAACGGCGGCGTGGACGGGTAGATAGATTTTGAAGACCGTGCCCGAGCCCGGCTCCGACTCCGCGAAGATGAAACCGCCCGACTGCTTGATGATGCCATAGACGGTGGAGAGACCAAGGCCGGTGCCGCGCCCGACCGCCTTGGTGGTGAAGAAGGGCTCGAAAATCTTGCCGGCGACCTCCGGGGGAATGCCGACGCCAGTGTCGCCGACGCTGAGGCCCGTATAATCACCGATCGGCATGATGTCGTTGTTGAGCGCGCGCACGTCATCGGCCGAGACGGCGAAGGTGCGAATCGTCACCATGCCGCCCTCGGGCATCGCGTCGCGCGCATTGACCACCAGATTGACGATGACCTGCTCAAGCTGGCCGGGATCGGCGCGCACCGTGGCGAGCCCGCGGCCATGATAGACTTCCAGCGCGACATTCTCGCCAAGCAGCCGCTTGAGCAGGCTGGAAATCTCCGAGACGACATCGGGCAGTTGCAGCAATTGCGGGCGCAGCGTCTGCTGGCGCGAGAAAGCGAGCAACTGCCGGGTCAGCGAGGCGGCGCGGTTGGAGTTGGATTTGATCTGCTGGATATCGTCATAATCGCTGTCGCCGGGCGTGTGGCGCATCAGCATGAGGTCGCAATGACCGATGATGGCGGTGAGGATATTGTTGAAATCATGCGCGACGCCGCCGGCGAGCTGGCCCACGGCCTGCATCTTGGTCGCCTGCGCCACCTGCTTCTGAAGGCGGGAGGCCTCGCTGTTATCCTTGAGGCTGATGAGCACCGCCGCCTCGCCCAGCCCGCGCACGCCGGCCAGACTCATGGCGATCGGCTCATCCGGCGCGCCGCGCAGCCGCACCTGGATATCGCCGGACATTTGCGCGCCGATCGCATAGCGGCGGATCGCCTCGGCCACCGCTGCCTGATCCTCGCCGATAACGAGATCGCCCGGATAGCTGGGACTATCCTCCGGCGCGATGCCCGCCGCCCGCGCGAACGCCCGGTTGAAGAACAGGAGCCGTCCATCGCGATCTGCCATGCCGAGGCCGAAGGGCAGCAGCGAGAGCAGCGTCTCGACATAGGCGAGGCTCGACATGCCATCGGCGGACGCCATCGACTCGTCGATCATGAGGAGGACGAGCAGGCTGGCCGGATCATCGGGGCGCAGCGCCACCTGAATCATGCGGATCGGCACCGCCTGTCGCTCCTCCTGCGCGAAGAAGATGCGGCCCTTGGCGTCCACACGCATATAGGCGGCGAAATCGCGGCCGATGATGTTGCTGTCCGCCCGGCCGGTGGCCCGTAGCGTGAAGGCGAGATTGGCGGCGCGGATGCGCCCTTCCCCGCCGATCATCGCGCACATGACCCCGGCCTCGGAGATCTGCCGGCCCGCCTCGCCCTCGATGACGCCGAGATAATCATCCATCACGCTGGCGGCGCGGATGCTGGCGAAGCGCCAGAGGAGATAATCGTCCACCCGGCCGGTGCGCACCACCTGCACATCAAGCGGCAGGCTGCCGCGCGTGATGCCCGGCACCGCCGCCTCGCCATCGCGCCATGCGGTGCGCGCGGCCTGCGTCAGCCGCTCCTGATCCCGCGGGGAGACCTTGATTTCCGGCGGCACCGGATAGCCGGCGAACCATTCGCCATATTGATCACTGGCGCAGACGATGCGCCCCGTGCGGTCCGTGACGGCAATGGCGAGGCCCGCCGCCTGGGCCGACGCGCGGGTGACGGTCCAGTCGGTCACCACCGCCATATCCTGCTCGCGGGGCGGGAACAGGCGCCGCGCATACCAGAGCAGCGCGCCCCCGCCGATCACCGTCGCGCCGAACCCGCCGGCCAGCACGGGATCGCCGACCAGCCAGAGCAGGATGAGGCCACTGGCGAGCGCGGCCAGCAGGATGACCGGCAGCGGGCTGCGCATCGGCTTGTCGGCGGTCAGGCTGAGCAGATCGCCACGATGCGAGCCCGGCCCGACCGCTTTCACGACGGCATTTCCTGCAATTCCAGCGGCTCGGCCTGTGGCGTGCGGGCATGAGCGCGGTGGCGCCAGCGGCGCGCCAGCCGGCCGCGCCAGAGCCATGAGGAGACGAAATAGCCGATCAGCGCGGCGCCGATGGCGACGATCGCCAGGCCGAGCAGCAGCACCGGCGCGGTTTCCGAAAGCAGCCAGCGGGTCCACTCGCCAAGCCCGGCATGGCGCTCCACCAGCCCCATGATCTGGCTCATATCACCCGTGCGGCCGATCATCCTGGAGCCGATATAATAGGACATGGCGAGGATGAAGGGCGTGGTCGCCGGGTTGGAGAGGAACGTCATGGCCGCGGCCACCGGCACATTGGCGCGGAACGGCAGCGCGAGCAGTGCCGCCCCGGCAATCTGCAGGCCCGGAATCAGCAGGAAGATGCCGACCAGCAGCCCCAGCGCCACGCCGCGCGGCACCGAGCGACGGGTGAAGCGCCACAATTCCGGCGCCAGCACGCGGTGAGCGACCGGCTTGATGAAGCGATTATGCTCCAGACTCTCGCGCGTCGGCATGCTCGCCTGCCACCAGGCGGCGAAGCGATGACGCATGCCCGCCATCAGCCATGGTCCTTGAGGAGGCGGCCCTGCTCGCGCTTCCATTCGCGCTCCATGGTCGTGTCGCGCTTGTCCCGCGCATTCTTGCCCTTGGCCAGCGCCAGCTCGACCTTGGCCTTGCCGCGCTCGTTGAAATAGACGGAGAGCGGCACCAGGGTCATGCCCTGCCGGGCGACGGCGCCGTGCATCTTGGCGATCTCGCGGGCATTGAGCAGCAGCTTGCGCGGGCGCTTGGGCTCATGGTTGAAGCGATTGCCATGGCTGAACTCGGGGATATTGCTGTTGACCAGCCAGATCTCCTCGCCTTTCACCTCGGCATAGCTCTCGCCAATGGAGCCATCGCCGAAGCGCAGCGACTTCACTTCCGTCCCGCGCAGCACGATGCCCGCCTCGAACACATCGTGAATGGCGTAATCAAACCGCGCGCGCCGGTTTTCGGCAACGGTCTTGACCTTGTTGAAGGCAGATGGACGCGGACGGGCCATGAGGCGGGATACTCTGTTTCGGAACCTGGTCTAAATCTAGGGGATGAACCCGCCCTAAACCAGCCCTGCAATCTCAAGCGCACGGTCGACGGTCGCACGCGAGGCACCGGACGGCCATGTAATCGGCAGACGCAGTTCGACCGGCATTTCCGGACGGACGCGCGACAGGGCATATTTGACCGGGCCGGGCGAGGCATCGGTGAAGAGCGCATCATGCAGCGGATAGAGCCGATCCTGCAAGGCCAGCGCCTCGTCCCAGCGACCATCACGGCAGGCCGCCTGAAAATCGGCGCACAGGCGCGGGGCGACATTGGCGGTGACGGAAATGCAGCCGACGCCACCCATCGCGTTGAATGCCAGCGCGGTCTCGTCATTGCCGGAAAGCTGGCAGAAAGCCGGTCCGCAGGCGAGGCGCTGCGCGGTCACGCGGCCAAGATTGCCGGTGGCGTCCTTGAGGCCGACGATATTGGGGAATTCCTCGGCCAGACGATGCAGCAGCGGCACGCCGATATCCACGATGGACCGGCCGGGAATATTGTAAAGAATGATCGGCAGATCGCAGCGCGCGGCGAGCCAGGCGAAATGCTGATACAGGCCCTCCTGGCTCGGCTTGTTATAATAAGGCGCGACGACCAGCGCGGCATCGGCCTGCGCGGCCTGCGCGGCGAACATATGCTCCAGCGCGATGCGAGTATCATTGGAACCCGCCCCGGCGATGACCGGCACGCGCCCGGCCGCCTGCTCGACGCAGATGCGGACCACGCGATTATGCTCCTCGATCGTCATCGTGGCGCTTTCACCGGTGGTGCCGCAGGGCACCAGGCCGCTCGATCCCTGCTCGATCTGCCAGTCGACAAGCGCACGAAACGCCGCCTCATCCACCTTCCCGTCGCGGAACGGGGTGACAAGTGCGGGTATCGAACCGGAAAACATAGAAAAAACTCCTTCAAAGCGCGCGCTCGGACAGGCATATTGGGTTCATGCACGCACCCGTTCACCCTTCGATCATCGAGGCTCTGCCATAATGCAAGGCATGGGAAAAGATATTCGCGCAACGAAACGCGCATCCGACCGCATACCGGGACTGTTGCTGATCGCCGCGCTCGCCTCCGGCGCGACCGGCGCATCGGCCCCGCGCGCCGCCGCGCAGTCCCCGGCGCAACCCACCGTCACATGGCAGGCGGTGCAGGAACGCATCGCCGCCAGCAGCGCGGCGGATGCCCAGATCTCCGCCACGATCGACACATGGCGGCGGCTCACCGGCAGCGATACTCTGAGTTTTGCGAGCTATGCCGACTTCCTGCTCGCCTATCCCGGCTGGCCGGAGGAAGCGCGGCTGCGCGGCATTGCCGAGCGATCCGTGAATGCCGACTATGACGATCCGGCCAGGATCATCGCCTTCTTCCGTCGCTTCCCGCCCAATACGGCGCAGGGCAAGGCGATCAACGCGCTCGCGCTGATGCGGCTGGGGCAACAGGCCGACGCACGCGAGGCCGCGCGCGCCGCCTGGATCGCGGGGCCGATGGACCCGGCGATCGAGGAACGGCTGCGCGGCCAGTTCTGGTCCGCCTTCACGCCGGACGATCATCTGCGACGCGCCGACGCCGCGCTCTGGCGCAAGCGGACGGACGTGGCCGAGCGGGTGCAGGGCTATGTGCCGGCCACGCGCCAAGCGGTGATCGCCGCGCGCATCGCCTTCCAGCGCAAGGCACCCGACGCGGCGCTCAAGATGGGCGCGGCCGACCCGGTGGGCGTGATGGATGCGGGCTATCTGGCCGACAAATCGCGCTGGATGGTCGGCAATGGCGACAGCATGGGCGCGCGCAACCTGCTCGCCAATCGCGGCCTCATCACGCAATCGCCGAGCGACCCCGAGCAATGGTATGAAGTGATGCTGGCGCAGGCCCGCGCTGCCGCCAACGACAATCAATGGACGCTGGCCTATGCCATCGCCTCCAAGGTGGATGACGCCTACGCGCCGGGCACGGACATCAGCGCGCAATCGCTCGGCGTGCGCGACGATTATACCAGCCTCGCCTGGCTGGCCGGCCAGACGGCGCTGCGCCGGCTCAATCGCCCGGCCGATGCGGAAGGCATGTTCACCCGCTATGCCCGCGCGGCGCGCTCGCCGCAGACAATCTCCAAGGGCTATTACTGGGCCGGGCGCGCGGCGGCGGCAGCCGGACGGGCGGATGCGGCCAACGCCTATTTCGCGCAGTCCGGGGCGTTTCCGGATCAATATTATGGCCAGCTGGCGCTCGAACGGCTTGGCCGGCCGATCCCCGCGCCGGCAGCCGCCGAGCGCCCGGTCGCGATCGCCAGCGCCGAACGCAACGCCTTCCTCTCCCGCCCGATCGTGCGCGCGGTGCGGCAGCTTGGGCGGAACGGCGCGTGGATGGACCAGAGCAAGTTCGTCCGTGCTATCGCCGCCACGGCGGAGACCGATCAGGACCATCAGCTCGCGACGGAACTGGCCGAGACGCTCGGCCGGCCCGATCTTGGCGTGATGGTCGGCCGGCGCGCCACCTCAAGCGGCCTGACCGGTTATGCCCGGGCCAGTTTCCCGAGCATGCGCGTGCCCGATGGCGAGCAGGCCAACTGGTCGATGATTCACGCCATCACCCGGCAGGAAAGCCAGTTCGACCGCCAGATCATCAGCCGCGCCGGCGCGCGCGGGCTGATGCAGCTGATGACGCCGACCGCGCGGGAAGTGGCCGGCAAGATGGGCCTCGCCTTCGATCAGGGCGCGCTGTTCGACCCGAGCTATAACGTCCAGTTGGGCAGCAGCTATTTCCGCCAGTTGCTCAACTATTATGGCGGCAGCTACCCGCTCGCGGTGGCGGCCTATAATGGCGGCATGGGCAATGTGAACAAATGGCTCAAGGCCAATGGCGATCCGCGCATGGGCGGCATCGACATCATCCAGTGGATCGAGGATATCCCGCTGTTCGAGACGCGCGACTATGTGCAGCGCGTGCTGGAAAATGCGGTGGTCTATGACCTCATCAACCCCACGCAGCGCTCGGCGGCGGCCGGGTCGATCAGCCGCTACCTCGGCAAGCCGGGGGCCGGCTGAGCCGCCCTTTCCGCTTCCCCCTCTCTTCCTCTCCCTTCCATAGCAGGACCAGCAAGATCATCATGACCGACGACAACAGGACGCCCGTGGCAGATGAGACCGCAACGACCACCCACGCAAGCAAGGATGACGCCGGGCCGGATGCCGGCAAGGCTGTGGCGCAAGGGAGCGAGGCCGACGCGGAGACAGCGGGCAAGGACGCGGGCGACAAGGACGCTGGCGGCAAGGATGGCAAGGCGATCTGGATGGGCAGCGCGGCTGTCGGCATCGGCTCGGCGGCACTGGTCGCCGCGCTCCTCTATGCCCGTCGCCGCAAGTAAATGAGCGCAGGCCCGCGGCCCAATTATATCAGCCCGGCCGGCTACGCCGCCCTGCGCGCCGAATATGCCCAACTGCTCGGCGAGGAACGGCCGCGCATCGTGGAGATTGTGAGCTGGGCGGCGGGCAATGGCGACCGCAGCGAGAATGGCGACTATCTCTACGGCCGCAAGCGGATGCGCGAAATCGACCGACGGCTGCGCTGGCTGGCCGAGCGGATGAAGGCGGCCAAAGTCGTCGAGGCCGCGCAGCAGCCCGACAAGAGCCGAATCTTCTTCGGCGCGACCGTCACGCTGGCGGACGAGGACGACAGGGAACGCACGGTCACGCTGGTCGGCAATGACGAGGCGGATGCCGGCGCGGGCCGCATCGGCTGGGACAGCCCGCTCTCGCGCGCCCTGCGCGGCGCGGCGGTGGGCGACCTGCGCCGCGTGCTCCTGCCCGGCGGCGAAAAGGAATGGGAAGTGATGGCGATCCGCTATCCAGAATAATTACAAGACAATTCAATGCCCATCCTATCATTACCATTATAAATTCTTACGGAGAATCTCATGGCTTCCGATATACCGATGCCGCCAGTCAATCTTCGGCGCTCTGTCGGGGTCGAAGATCCTCGTTTTTTTGAAAACCCTCGTGGGTCTCTTGTATTTGGCGACCTGATCGCCGCAGAAAAATACGAACGCATCTTCGATTTTGGTTGCGGATGCGGCCGAACTGCGCGCCAGTTGCTGTTGCAAGAGACATCCGTTCCGAAAACATATTATGGCGTCGATCTTTTTCGCCCTTCGATCGACTGGTGCCGGGACAACTTAACCAAAGTAAATCGCGACTTTACATTCCATCACCTGGACACTTTCAACGCTCAGTTCAATCCTCGCGGCAAAGCACAGGTTGCATTTTCAACAAATGAAAAATTCAGCCTGCTGAATGCCCATTCCGTTTTTACCCATATCGTAGAAAGGAATATGGATTTCTATTTTTCCGAATGCGTTCGCCTGCTTGAACCGGGCGCGATCATGCGCTCAACATGGTTTTTATTCGACAAACAATTCTTCCCGATGATGCAGGAATTCCAGAACTGCCTCTATATCAACGAGGAAGACTGCACAAACGCGACCATTTATGACTTGCGCTTCGTGCAGTCGCTCTTCGAGAAATACGGGCAAAGGATCGTCGATGTGAGACGTCCCGGGATCAGGGGCCATCAATGGGTCATCATCTCGGCCAATGAAGCCGGAGAGAGCGTCGCGTTCCCCTATGACGACGCCGACTTCGGCCTGGCGAGACCCCCCGTTCGCATGTGAGCACCCCCGGGCGCGCGTCCGCCCGGTTCGGGCGCAAAAATCAGGCCATCAGGTCGAGCGGCTGGGGCAGCGTCTCCAGCAGGGCCGGGTCGAAGGTCGCGTCGATGTGGAAGAAGGCGCAGCGGGTGACCTTGTCCGTGCGGTTCTCCCACGCATGGTTGGTGCCGCGCTGGACGGCGACATCGCCGGGCCGGAGCGTCACTTCGCTGTCATCGAGCAGCAGCACGATCTCGCCTTCGATCACCACCATATAATCGAGCGTGCGGGTGCGGTGCATGACGGTGCGGTGGCCGCCCATGTTCGCCGGATACATCTCGATGATGCGCAGCAGATGGCCGGACGGCGGCATGATCGTGAACGGACGGGCATTGGGCTCGGCCGGCTCCGTCGCGGTGAGTGCGGGCACGGTGGCGCTGCTGTTCCAGATCTCGACGAAGTCCGCGCCCACGTCCGGCCCGCTCATCGGGTGGTTCTGCGGCGGCGGACCATCCGAAAGGATGATCGATTTGCCACTGGCGTCATGCCCCGTCACGATCCGCCGTCCCTTGCCGCTCATATCATTATCCTCTTGTGATGGTGGTTCGGCCCCGCGCAGGGCGGGACCGGCTTATTTCCTGGGCTTGTAGCCGAACGCCTCGCGAGCCAGCGCGACCACCGCCGGATCGGCATCCGGCATCGCCATGGGCACATGCGCTTCCAGCGCGTCGGCCATGGCGGTCAGCGCGGCGATGCGGCCGGACTTGCGGTCATTGCCGTCGATGACATGCCAGGGCGCCCAGTGCGTGTCCGTGCGCTTGAACATATCGTGCATCGCATCGAGATAGTCGGCGCGGCGGGCGCGGTTGCGATAATCCTCCGCGCCGGTCTTCCAGCGCTTGTAGGGATCGTCGAGCCGCTGGGCGAACTGCCGGTCCTGCTCCTTCTGAGTGATGTGGACGAACAGCTTGACGATGGCGGTGCCGCTATCGACCTGCTGCGCCTCAAACTCGTTAATCTCGTCATAGGCGCGCTTCCACTCGCCTGGCGTGCAGAAGCCCTCGACCCGCTCGACCAGCACGCGACCATACCAGCTGCGGTCGAAGATCGCGATGTGCCGGTCCGCGGGCAGGCGCGCCCAGAAACGCCAGAGGAAATGACGGCCGCGCTCATCCTCGCTCGGCGCGCCGATCGGCCAGACCTTGTAATAGCGCGGATCAAACAGCGTGGTGGCGCGCTTGATGATGCCGCCCTTGCCGGCCGCGTCCCAGCCCTCCAGCATGACGACGCTGCGCTTGCCGTGCACGATATGCGCGACCTGCACCTTCTCCAGCCGGTGCTGGAGCTTGGCCAGCGCCTTGTCGAAATCGCCCGTGAAATCGGGGCCTTGCTCATAATCGGACAGGGCAATGGTCATGGCCGCAAATTATCGTGCGGCCAGCCATTGTCCAGTCCGCATGAGGTCAGCTTTTCGGCGGCTCGATGACGCGGACGTGCAGCTCGCGCAGCTGCTTGGGCTCGGGCAGCGACGGCGCGCCCATCAGCAGATCCTCGGCGCGCTGGTTCATCGGGAACAAGGTGATCTCGCGCAGGTTCTGCGCGCCGCACAGCAGCATGACGATGCGATCGACGCCATAGGCCGCGCCACCATGCGGCGGGGCGCCATATTGGAACGCGCGATAGAGGCCGCCGAAACGCTCCTCGACATCCGCCTTGCTCAGGCCGACCAGCTCGAACGCCTTGACCATCAGCTCGGGCGACTGGTTGCGGATCGAGCCGGACGCAATCTCATAGCCGTTGCAGACCATGTCATATTGATAGGCGTTGATCGATTGCGGATCGGGGCCTTCCAGCGCCTCCATTCCGCCCTGCGGCATGGAGAAGGGGTTGTGCGCGAAATCCAGCTTCTTCTCGTCCTCGTCCCACTCGTAGAAGGGGAAGTCGACGATCCAGCACAGGTCGAACCGGTCCTTGTCGATGATGTCGAGCGTCTCGCCGGTGCGGATGCGCGCCAGGCCAGCGAGCTTGGCCGCCTGCGCCGCCTTGCCGGCCGCGAAGAACACGCCGTCATTGGGGCCGAGGCCGAGCGCCTCGATGAGCCTGGCGGTGGCGTCCGGGCCGTGGTTCTTGGCGATCGGGCCCCCGGGCTCGCCATCCTTGATGTTGATATAGCCAAGGCCAGAGAAGCCCTCGCTGCGCGCCCAATTGTTCATCTCGTCGAAGAATTTGCGGCTGCCTGCGCCTGCACCGGGCGCGGGGATCGCGCGGATGACGCCGCCACCCTCGACGATGCTGGCGAAGATGCCGAAGCCGGAGCCGACGAAATGCTCGGTGACGTCCGTGATCAGGATCGGGTTGCGCAGATCCGGCTTGTCAGTGCCATATTTGAGGATGGCTTCGCTATAGGGGATGCGCGGGATGGCGCCGGCCGGGGTGACCGGCTTGCCCTCGCCGAACGTCTCGAAGACGCCGGCAATCACCGGCTCCAGCGTGTTCCAGATATCTTCCTGCGTGACGAAGCTCATCTCCAGATCGAGCTGGTAGAATTCGCCCGGCAGCCGGTCGGCGCGCGGGTCCTCATCGCGAAAGCAGGGGGCGATCTGGAAATAGCGGTCGAACCCCGCGACCATCAGCAGCTGCTTATATTGCTGCGGCGCCTGCGGCAGCGCGTAGAATTTTCCGGGATGGATGCGACTGGGCACGAGGAAGTCGCGCGCGCCTTCGGGCGAGGAGGCGGTCAGGATCGGCGTCGAATATTCGGTGAAGCCGGCGCCTTCCATGCGGCGGCGCATGTCCGAAATCACCTTGGTGCGCTTGACGATATTGGCGTGCAGCGTCTCACGGCGCAGATCGAGGAAGCGATAGCGCAGGCGCACATCTTCCGGATAGTCCTGCTCGCCAGCGACCGGCAGCGGCAGCTCCTGCGCGGCGGAGAGCAAGGTCGCCTCCGCTACGCGGATCTCGATCTCGCCGGTGGGCAGGTTGGGGTTCACCGCCTCGCGGGCGCGCGCCTCGACGTTGCCGGTGATCGTCACCACGCTCTCGGGCTTCAGGCCCTCGATCAGCGCGAACACCGGGCCATCGACCTCGGTCACGATCTGCACCATACCATAATGGTCGCGCAGATCGATGAACACCAGATCGCCATGATCGCGCTTGCGATGCACCCAACCGGAGACGCGGACCGTCTCTCCGGCATTGACCGCGCGCAGGGCGCCGCAAGTGTGAGTGCGATAGGCGTGCATGAAAAAGGGCCTTTATTTCACGCTACCTCATTGCGGGAGCGCTGGATGAATGACAAAGACGCTCGACGGAGCTAAGCAACGGACGGTCTGCCGTCCTGCCAAGCTCATCACCGAGCACCGGCCCATAATAAGATCATCTGCCATATGCAAATCCATCCGCTGATTACCGATAATGCCGCCCTGTCATCGCTGTGTGAACGCCTGTCGAATGCCGACTTTGTCGCCATCGACACCGAGTTCATGCGCGAGAACACCTATTGGCCCGAACTGTGCCTGATCCAGATATCCGACGGCAAGGAAGCCGCCGCGATCGATCCCAAGGCACCGGGGCTGGACCTCAAACCCCTGCTCGACCTGCTGGTCGAGAATGAGGATGTGCTCAAGGTCTTCCATGCCGGCGGGCAGGATATCGAGATCATCTTCAACCTCACCGGCAAGACGCCCTATCCGCTGTTCGACACGCAGATCGCCAGCATGGCGCTCAGTCAGGGCGAGCAGATCGGCTACAGCAATCTGGTCGACAGCTGGCTGGGCATCCACCTCGACAAGGGCGCGCGCTTCACCGACTGGGGCCGCCGGCCGCTCGACAAGCGCCAGATCGATTATGCGATCGGCGACGTGACCCATCTGGCGGACATCTTCCCGCGCATGCTGGACGAACTGCGCACGACCGGTCGCGGGGCCTGGCTCAATCAGGAAATGGAGCGGCTCGCCGACGCCGACCATTATGACATCAAGCCGGGCGAGGCATGGAAGCGCGTGCGCATCTCCAGCCGCAAGGCGGACGTGCTGGGCCGGTTGAAGGCGCTCGCCGGCTGGCGCGAGCAGGAAGCACGCGACAAGAATTTGCCGCGCGGCCGCATCGTCAAGGATGAGACGCTGGCCGATATCGCCTCCCACCCGCCACGCCAGCAGGACGAGCTGGCTAAGGTGCGCGGCCTCTCGACGAGCTGGAAGAGCAACGACATCGGCGCCCGGCTGATGGCCGCGATCCGCGATGCCGAGCCGCTGCCGCGCGAGGAAATGCCCGAGCGCGACCCCGGCCGTCCCGGCCTTGGCAAGGAAGGCGCGCTGGTGGCCGACCTGCTCAAGCTGCTGCTCAAGATCCGCTCGCGCGAGATCAATGTAGCCTCGCGCCTGCTGGCCCGCTCGGACGATCTGGACGCACTGGCGGCCGGCGTGCGCAACGGCCTGGCCGTCCTGGAAGGCTGGCGCTTCGAGGAGTTCGGGCGTGACGCGCTCGATCTGGTCGAAGGCAGGATGGCTTTTGCGGTGCGCGATGGTAAGCTGCTGATGACCCGAACGGAGGCTTGACCCGATGAAAAAGCTGCTCGCCCTCATGGCCGTGTTGGCCCTGCCCGCCTGCGCCGCCACGGTTGATCGGCCCGCAACGCCGTCCGATCAGGCTGGGCTGTGCAAGGATGACGGGCTTGCGGCCTTCACCGGACGCAAGGTGACGGCCGAGCTGGGAGCGGACCTGCTCGCGGCATCCGGCGCCCGGTCGCTACGTTGGGGCCCGCCCCGCTCCGCAATGACGCTGGACTTCCGGCCCGATCGCCTGACCGTCGCCTATGACGACGATATGATGGTGACCAGCGCCCGCTGCGGTTGAACCAACCAGGGCGAACCCCGCGCCTTTCCAAAAAGCCGCCGCTACGTGCCCGCCGGTCCGGTCAGTCATTCAGATCGATGACAAACCCCAGCCCCATGGCCTGCCCCAGCTGTCGCAGGCGCCGGTCGATGGCTTCGCCGGCGAGGCTCGCGGAGGCGCGCTGAAGGCGCAGGATGAGCGTGCCGTCCTGCACCATAATGGACGATCCGCGCAGCGCGCCTTCCGCTCCGCCGGTGAGGCGCTGGCACAGGCGGATGGCAAGGCCCCATTGGGTCGCACGCTCCAGCAGGGCCGGATCGGCAAGCATGGGCAGCGTCGGCGCGATGCCGGTGCCGCCGAAATTGGCATAGAGCGCCTGCCCCATCGCCGCGCGCTCGGCCGCCGAGATGCCCGCCCAATTGCCGTGCAGCGCGAAATCGAGGCCCCGCTCCGCCCGGAAATCCGGATTGGCACGCCAGCCGACATCGGCCAGCAGACAGGCGGCGTGGCGAATGCGGGCCAGCGCCGGCGGATCATCCACGAAGACAGGCGCGATCCAGCCACTGATCTGATCGCCATGGCCAACGAAGCGCCCTTGCACCGCGCCCTCGACACGCGCGGCGGAAAGCAGCGGGTCTTGCGCCGCCATGTCCGCCGGCAATTCCGCATAGAGCAGCCCTTCGCGCAGACCGAAAGCCGAGACGGTGAGCCGCGAGGACGCGAAGCGCTCGACAAGCGCGCAGAGCAGCCGCGCGGCATCCGGCAAGGTTGGCAAGCGAGCGCCGCTCAGTGCCGGCATGGCCTTGAGATCCGCCCGCGAGGCGCGACGAAGCCATTGCATGAGGATGTCCGGCCGGTCCGGCGTCATGTCATAATGATGGAGGATGGGCAGCGGGTAGCTGGTGAGTTGCATGTTCAACCGCGCCAGCTCGCGCCAGCTGCCGCCGATCAGATAGAAAGGCAGCCCGCGCTCCAGATCCGCCACGCCGCGCTCGACCAGCAGCGCCTCCAGCCGATCGGACAGCGCCTGGCTGTCCTTGCGCTTGATCTCGGCAACGCGGAAGACCCCCAAAGGCAGCGAAACGGCGCATTCCAGCTTGCCCCCGCGCACCCGCGCCAGCTCCAGACTGCCGCCGCCCAGATCGCCCACAATGCCATCCGCATCGGGAATGCCGGAGAGGAGCCCGAGGGCGGACGTCGCGCTCTCCTCCGCACCGCTCAACGTGCGGACATCAAGGCCCAGCTCGGCCGCGCGTTCGACAAGCAGCGGGCCGTTACTGGCGTCCCGCACCGCCGCCGTGGCGACGCAGCGCAGATCATCGACCGCCATCTGTTCGCACAGATAGACGAACCGCTCGATAGCGGCGAGCGCGCGCACCATCGCCTCCGGCCCGATCCGGCCGCTGCGGCCAATTTCCGCGCCGAGACCGGCCAGCACCTTCTCGTTGAACAGGATGAACGGCACCCGCCGGGGGCCATCATAGACGACGAGGCGAATGCTGTTGGAACCAATGTCGATAATCGCCGTGCGGCGATCCTGCGGGCCGCGCAGCACCGTCTGGATGGGCGCGCCGTCGACACGGTGGACCAGGCTCATCATGCCATTGCTCCGCCTCAGGCCCGGTCCGGCAGCGACAGGGTGGGCACGGCATCGGCCCCCGATCTGCGCGCCGCGCCGCGCCCGGACAGCGACGGATTGGTCATGAAATAGGTGTGGAGGTTGAAATGCTCGTCCCCCTCGCCGGGCCTGATGCGGATATAGCTGCCGTCCGGCTGGAGCACCCAGCTCTGCTCATTGTCCAGCAAATTGGCGACCAATACCTGATCGAGGATCTGATCATGGACCGTGGGGTTCTCGATCGGCAGCATATATTCCACCCGCCGGTCGAAATTGCGCGACATCCAGTCCGCCGAGCTGATGAACACCAGCGCGCCATTATTGGGCAGCCCCTTGCCGTTACCAAATGCCCAGATGCGGCTATGTTCGAGAAAACGGCCGACCACCGACTTGACCGTGATATGCTCCGACATGCCCGGAACGCCGGGGCGCAGGCAGCAGATGCCACGGATGATCAGGGCGATCCGCACCCCGGCATTGCTGGCGGCATAGAGCTTCTCGATGATCGCCGAATCGACCAGGCTGTTCATTTTCGCCCAGATCGTCGCCGGTCGCCCGGCGATGGCATGGGCGATCTCCGCGTCGATCAGTTCATCCAGTCGCTCGCGCATGTGATGCGGCGAGATGGTGAGCAATTCCATCGTGCGCGGTTCGACATAGCCGGTGATATAGTTGAACACGGCGGCCGCATCGCGCCCCAGCCGCGGATCGGCGGTGAAGAAGCTCAAATCGGTATAGATGCGCGCCGTCACCGGGTGATAATTGCCGGTGCCGAAATGGCAGTAGGTGCGAAAGCCATCCTCCTCCCGCCGCACGACCATGGATATCTTGGCGTGCGTCTTCCACTCGATGAAACCATAGACGACCTGCACGCCAGCCCGCTCCAACTGGCCGGCCCAGAGCAGATTCTGCTCCTCGTCGAACCGGGCTTTCAGCTCCACCACCGCCGTCACCGACTTGCCGGCATCGGCCGCGTCGATCAGCGCGCGGATGATCGCGGACTGCTTGCCGGCGCGGTAGAGCGTCTGCTTGATCGCCACCACGTCCGGATCGGCCGCCGCCTGCTTGAGAAAGGCGACGACGACATCGAAACTCTCATAGGGATGGTGGACGACGATATCCTTGGCGCGGATCGCGGCGAAGCAATCCCCGCTATATTCGCGAATCCGCTCCGGGAAGCGCGGGGCGAAGGCAGAGAATTTGAGGTCCGGCCGGCCTTCCTCGACAAGCTGGTCGAGGTCGCCAATGCCCATATAGCCGTCAATATCGACCACCATCGCCTCATGGCCATGCATCATGGTCTGGAGCTTGGTCTCGACCGGCTCGGCAACGCCGCTCTCAATCTCCACGCGGATGATGCGGCCGCGCCGGCGACGTTTGATGGCGCTGCGATAATAGAGGACGAGATCCTCCGCCTCCTCCTCAATCTCGATGTCGCTGTCACGCAGGATGCGGAACAGGCCGCTGTCGCGAATCACGAAGCCGGGAAAGAGGAGCTGCGAGAAACGGCGCACCAGCGTCTCGATGGCGATGAAGCGCGCCCCCCGGCCCGGCAGCCGGATGAAGCGCGGCAGGGTGGCGGGCAGGATGACAAGCTCCTGCACCACTTCCTTGTCCGCTTCGCGCAGCAGATCGAAGAACAGGCTCAGCCCCTTGTTGGGAATGAAGGGGAAGGGATGCGCCGGATCAAGCGCCTGGGGCGTGAGGATCGGGAAGACCTGCTCCAGAAAATGGCTGCGCAGCCAGTCCTGCGTCGCGGCATCGACCGCATCCAGGCCAAGCACCTCGATTTTTGCCGCCCGCAACTGCCGGCGGATATCATGCCAGACCGCTTGCTGCTCCGCCATCAGCGCATCGACGCGCTGCTCCAGCGCATCGAGCTGCTGGGCCGGCGTGAGGCCGTCGACCGAGCGCTGCTCCACGCCTTGCAGCTGCTGTCCCTTGAGCCCGGCGACGCGGACCATGAAGAACTCATCGAGATTATTGCCGGAAATGGAGAGAAAGCGCAGCCGTTCCAGCAGCGGATGCATGGCGTTGGAGGCTTCCTCCAGCACGCGGCGATTGAAGTTGAGCCAGGACAGCTCCCGGTTGAAGTAGCGCGCGCCCATAGTGCCGATCGACTGTCCCGGGTCCGCCTCTGCCACGCCTGTCACTTTCCTTGAATAGCCCCGTCTCGCATATGTTCTGGGACATCTTCGTTACAAAGCGCCTGTCGCGCCGACGCCATCGAGATTTTTTGTCCGGACGCCAGCGACAGCGCGTTGAGCCGGCCAATGACCAGATCAATCGCTTCATAGCATCGCGCCGTGCGGCGGGCGACAAATTCCGGCACGCCGGGCGCGAAGGCGGACCCCGCGCGCTCCAGCCCATGGGCGATCAGCGCGGCAGCCGCGACCTCGTCCGGCGCATGGATCGGCGCGATGGCGGCCGCGGCAAGGCGCGTGCGCAAATCCGGCAGGGTAATCGTCCAGACGGGCGGGGCCGCCTCCACGATCAGCAGCAATGGCTGCTCGGCATCGCGCGTTTCGTTCCACAGATTGAACAGGCGTTGCTCCTCGCACGCCTGCGCATCCTCGATGACGAGGGCCCCCGCCTCTGCCGCGAACAAGGCGCCGATCAGGCGGCGGCCGGATTTGCGCGGCCCGACGAGCAGGAAGCAGTGCGCCGGCCCGGCACGCCAGCCGCGCAACATGGCGATCGCATCACTATTCCCGGCGTGGATCAGCAGGCTTTCCTCCTCTCCACGCCGCGGCCCGCCGATGGGCAGCGGCAGCTGGCTCATTGCCCGCCGCCCCCCGCCGGCGCCCGCCGGACGATGCGCAAGCTGCCCCCTGATCCGGTCAGGGTGAGGCCACGCGCTTCCACCGCCGTGCGCAATTGCTCGACCGGCCCGGCAAACGTCACCTGCATGATGGACGTGCCGCCCAGCGCAAGGCTCGTCGTGGCCGCCGCCCGCACGCCGGGGACCGCGCGCAGCAGCCCCTCCATTTCACCCACCGATGCGGCCGTGGGCGTATCGACCTGGATCGCATAGCTGGTGCCCGCCGCCGGGGCCAGCTCGCCCGGCAGCGCGGCGAGCAACGCATCGAGATCGGCGCTGTTGGTCACCTCGACCGCGTTGACCGGCGCCTCGATCACCAATGAGGGATCGGGCCGCAACGCGCCGCTGCTCAGCGCCTGCACATAGAGCTCGTCCATTTTCGTCACGGCCTCGGCCATCATCCCGGGAATGTCCGCCGACCTGGCGACTCGCAGGGTGAAGCTGCCGATAAACTGATTGTCCGGGCCATAGCGGGCGGAGAAATGCCCGGTGACCGGCCCGCCCGGCCAGCTGCGCTCAATCCGCGCGATCGGCATGACGACATCGGCCGCGCCATAAAGGTCCAGCAGCACGCGCCACCAGTTGCGGCCGCGCCGGTCGATCTGCCCGGCGCCAAGCAGCAACGGATCGGCGCCGTCACCCGTGGTGCGGACATAGTCGATCGCGCTTTCCGACGTGCGGAACATCGCCCACGCCTTCTGCCACTCGGTGACCCGCTCGAACGTGGTGGCGGTGCCGCCTTCCCACAGCACGGGGATCAGCAACAGCGGCGGCGAGCGCATGATCCGCCCGCTGACGCCCAGCGCCTGCCCGGCGCGCGCCCGGTCGAACATCACCGCCAGCGTGGCGATATAGCGATTGGGACCGATCTGCTCCTGCTGCACCTCGATCCCGGAGACGAGACCATCCAGCGCGCTGTCCGGCAGGCTTGCCCCCGCGCCGCCATGCGTACGCTTCCAGAGCGCTTGCCAGCCCATGCGCTGGGCGAGTCGCCAGCCGGTCGTCCGCGCCGCATCGGCATTGGGGCCATACACATCGACCTTGACGTCGCGCACTTCGAAATCGCCGTTGGACGCAATAGGCGCGACCCCGCGCTCCCCCTCGACCTGCGCGACCAGCACGGCCGCGAAGACCGCCAGAACCAGCGCAAAAACAAGATGTATGGGGCGCAGGGATGGGAGGCTGAGCGTCACGGCGCCCTTTTGGCGGCATTGCGCGGGAAAACCAAGCGCGATTTATGGGAAGGGGGCTCCCGGTGGCTATGTGGGGCATGTGGGCTGGCGCCGGCGAGGCCGCGAACATCGACCAGGATGCAGCCCGGCACGATGTCGGCCCTGCCCACGGCCGGCCGCAACGCTTCGCCCACGCTATGTGATGAAATATCCTACAACTTTCCAGCTCGAACCCTGCTGGACAAGCGTGATGGCTTCACCCCCCTCTTTTTTCCCGGCGAAGCTCGTCTGGAATTGAATCACGACATAATCGCCCGACGGGGCACCGGGCAATGTGTTCGCCGTCGTCACGCTCCGAATATTGCGCAAGGAGACGGCGCCCAGCGGCTGCCGTGCGGAGCGGATCGCCAATGCCCACTGCCCGGCCGATATCTGCGCCTTGAAAAAGGGCGCAGCCGTGCGCCAGCTTTCCTGCCAGCGCTCATCATCCACCAGCCCGAGCCAGATGCGCGCCGCATCAATGGCGGCGGCCTCCTTCGGGCTCGCCGGAGCCGGGGTCGCCGCCGCTGATACTGTCCGCGCTCCTTCGGCCCCGCTCACGCCTCCGCCCTGAAGCGCCGATGACAGCATAATCGCGGCGACCACAAGTGACATGATGAGCATTCCTCCAACCAGCCAGACGATACGACGACGAGCGCCCTGCGTTCGCCCCGATCGCTCATCCCTGGCCCGTTCGAGGGCAGCGGGCGCGACCCCCAATTGCTTGTCCGTCAAAAAATTGGAGCTGAAGCCCTCTGCTTCAGCGAGCCGCCGCGCAGCCTCGCGGCTGCTGGAAACACCGAGTTTCCTGCGCGCATCGCGGAAACGCTCGTTGATCGTGTGGACGGACAGATCAAGGGTGCGGGCAATAGACTTCGCATCGTGACCGCGCAGGAGAAGGCGCAACGCCTGCTTTTCCCGCTCGGTCAACGTCTGCCAGTCATCGCTCATGCGGAAGCCCCCCCTGCTTCATACAGTGGCAGGCTACTGTGCCATCTAACCGATTGCCACCGCGTTGTCGGGGCCCATGCGGAGCGACGACGTGACGAACGGGCCGCGTAGAAAGCCATCCCGACCGTTGCGAAAAGGCAAGCCACATCCTAATGCGCGGACATGGACCGCAAGCAAAATGAGCCAACCGGCTACACATACGCACAGGCCGGCGTCGACATCGCCGCCGGAAACGCCCTCGTCCGCGCGATTGCGCCGCTCGCCAAGGCCACCCGGCGCCCCGGCGCGGCGGCCGATCTGGGTGGCTTTGGCGGCTTCTTCGATCTGCGCGCGGCGGGCTTTACCGATCCGCTGCTGGTCGCCGCCAATGATGGCGTGGGCACCAAGCTCAAGCTCGCCATCGACAGCGGCAAGCATGACACGGTGGGCATCGACCTTGTCGCCATGTGCGCCAATGATCTGATCGTGCAGGGCGCCGAGCCCCTGTTCTTCCTCGACTATTTCGCCACCGGCAAGCTGGACAATATCGTCGCCGAGCGCGTGATCGCGGGCATTGCCGAGGGCTGCAAGCAGGCCGGCTGCGCGCTGATCGGCGGCGAGACGGCGGAAATGCCGGGCATGTATGCCGATGGCGATTATGACCTTGCCGGCTTCTGCGTGGGCGCGGTCGAGCGCAGCGAAGTGCTCACCGCCGACAAGGTGGCGGCGGGCGATGTGATCCTTGGCCTGGCCTCCTCCGGCGTGCACTCCAACGGCTATTCGCTGGTGCGCCGCCTTGCCGCGGACAAGGGCTGGAAGCTGGATCGCCCGGCGCTGTTCGATGCCGACATCCTGCTGATCGACGCGCTGATGGCGCCGACGCGCATCTATGTGAAGGCGCTGCTGCCGCAGGTGCGCGCCGGCAAGGTGCATGCCATGGCGCATATCACCGGCGGCGGCCTGCTGGAGAATCTGCCGCGCGTGCTGCCCGAGGGGCTGCATGCCCATGTCGATGCCGACCTGTGGCCGCAATCGCGGCTGATGGCCTTCCTGCAGGCGCAGGGCCATATCGAGCCGGGCGAGATGGCGCGCACCTTCAATTGCGGGATCGGCATGGCCGTGGTCGTGCCGGCGGGCGAGGTCGAGGCGGTGACCGCCGCGCTGACCGAGGCGGGCGAAACCGTCCACCGCATCGGCGACATCCGGCCGGGCGCCAAGGGCTGCACGGTGACCGGCGCGGCCGAGACGTGGAGCGCGATGGCGGCCTGGGAAGCGACGCATCTTGGCTAGCAGCGCTTCGGCCCTGTCCGTGTCGCAGGCAGGTGAGACAGGGGCCGCGCATGGCATGCCTCGGCTGCGCTCGACACGAACGGAGGGTTGCGCCGCGCGCTGGCCCCACGCCGGCGCGGGGTTCGCCTGATGGCCAAGGCGAAAGTCGCCGTGATGCTCTCGGGCACCGGCACGACCATGATGTCGCTGCTCTATGCCGCACGACTGCCGGACTGCCCTTATGAGATCGTGCTCGTCGCCTCCAACAGGGCGGATGCGGGCGGGCTCAAGGTGGCGGCGGCGGAAGGCATCGCCACCTTTGCGCACAGCCACAAGGGGCTAAGCCGGGAGGCGCATGAGGCGATCATGCATGCACGGCTGATCGAGGCGGGCGCCGATTATGTCGCGCTGTGCGGCTATATGCGCATCCTGTCCGCCAGCTTCGTCGCGCCATGGGCCGGACGGATGCTCAACACCCATCCCTCGCTCCTGCCCAGTTATAAGGGGCTGGAGACGCACCAGCGCGCGCTCGACGCCGGCGACACCCATGGCGGCTGCACCGTCCATCTGGTGACGCCTGAACTGGACGATGGCCCGATCCTTGGCCAGGTCCCCGTCGCCATCCAGCCCGACGACACGGCGGACACGCTGGGGCAGCGGGTGCTCTACGCCGAATATCAGCTCTATCCCCGGATGCTCGCCGCCTATGTCGGGCGGGAGATGGATGCGGACTGGATCGTCGCGCGGGTCGGCGAACTGGCGCTGGCGCTGCCGGAGACCGAAGCGCGCGCATCCCATGGCAGCCCCGGCTGGCGCGTGGGCGGCGAGGCATCGGGCAAGTTTTTCGCCTATGTCTCGATCAACCATCATGGCGAGGATGCCGTGGCGCTGCTGGTCAAGACCAGCGGGCCGGACGAGATGGCCGCGCTGATCGACGCCGAGCCGGACCTTTATTATCGCCCGGCTTATTATGGCGCGGGCGGCTGGATTGCCCTCAAACTCGATCGCCCCGGCGTCGACTGGGACCATGTCAGCGATTGGCTCGCCCGCAGCTGGCGCGCGGTGGCGCCCAAAAGGCTCACGAAGATGATGGACGCGATCGACAGCTTCTGAGGCACAGGATTGGACCTGCCATGCGATGGGCACACTGCCCAGCCTTCGTCCGTCGACTGCGCCTATCGACAGCCTGTGACGGAATTACCGGAAATTGTCCGCATAGGCCTGTAATTTGAGCGCTCTGGGCGGCGTGATCGCGACATTATAGGTGATGTCATAACGCTCGGCATAGGCGCGGGCGGCGGCCTCGCTGGCAAATTGCAGGCGGATCTGCTCGCGGGTATCGCCCGATCCAGCCCAGCCCGTCATCGGGTCCGGCTTCTTCGCCTCGGCGGGCTCGAACTCCAGCACCCAGGTGCTGGTCTGCGCCCGGCCGGACTGCATGGCGTTTTTGGGTATCTGGTAAATCCGCGCGGACATGACTGGCACTGCTTCCCTTGTTTGAGCATCCCTGCGTTTGCCCAAAGGCCCGCCGCTGTCAAGATTGAGGGCCTTCCCTTCCCTGCGAACGAAGGCTATCGGCCTCTGCTCACGGCCTGCCTCTTCCGGGTTTCCGGCAGGCCCGTCCTTCCCGAGCCCGCGAAACAGGAGACCAGGATGGCCTGGATCATTCTCGCAATCGCCGTCGTGACGGAAATCATCTGGGCCCTCAGCCTCAAATGGGCAGGCAGTCAGGCCACCTGGCAGGCCGCCTTGGTGCCGATCACCCTGAGTTTCGTCAATATGGGCCTGCTGGCGCTGGCGATGCGTGGCATAGCGGCGGGCACGGCCTATGCGGTGTGGACCGGCCTTGGCGCGGTGGGGGTCATCATCGGCGGCGCCATGCTGTTCGGTGACAAGGTGAGCCCGGTGCAGGCCGGCTTCATGGCGCTGATCGTCGTGGGCGTGGTGGGCACGAAATTATTCGCGACGAGCTGACGGCGATAAACAGCTCTAGCGCCGCGCATCCGCCCGCTTGGTGCGCAGCGTAGCGTTGGCGCTGGCGGGATCGTCCGGCCATGGATGGCGGGGATAGCGACCGCGCATCTCCCTGGCGACGTCGCGCCAGCTGCCGGCCCAGAAGCCGGGCAAATCGCGGGTGGTCTGGATCGGCCGGCCGGCGGGCGAGGTGAGCGAAAGCACCAGCGGGATGCGCTCCTTCCCCACGGTGGGATGCGCGGCGAGGCCGAACAGCGCCTGCACGCGCAGTTCCACCGTGGGGCCGGCAGGCGCGCCATAATCGATGGCGTGATGGCTGCCGGCGGGACTGGTGAACGCCGCCGGGGCAAGCGCCTCGATCCGCTGGGTCGCATCCCAGCCCAGACGCTGGGTGAGCAGGCCGTGCAAGGCGCCCGCATCGATCATATTGAAGCGGCGCGCATTGGCGGGGAGCAGCATCGCCAGCCATTCCTCGGCATCGGCGAGCAGCGCGGCATCCGCAATGGCCTCGCCCACGCCGGCATAATCGGCGCGGGTGCGCAGCGCTTCTGCAGCCTTGCCCCATGGCAGCACAGCCAGCCCCTCGCTCCGTAGCGCTTGCGCCAGCGCGGTGATGACGGCGACGCGCTCGGGCGTGGCATCCGGCCCGGCGGACAGGCGGATGGCACCCAGCCAGCGCTCGCGCAATGCCTCGACCCCGCCCAGATCCTTGCGCCAGCGCACCGTGCGCCGCTCGGTGATACGATCGGCGGCGGCAGCGAGCACATCGGCCTCGTCCATCGCGACCGCCGAGAGGATGCGCGCGCCGGCCGCGCTGCCCTGGATCTCGCCGACCGCGAGCCAGTCCGCACGGGCCAGCGGATCGGTCGGGTCGAGCCGGAAACCGCGACCACCAGCGCTGATCCAGTCCGCGCCGCTGGCGTCGCGGCGTCTGGCGATGCGGTCCGGGAAGGCGCGGATCAGGCAGCGGGCGAGCGTGGCATCGTCATCCATGGCCGGCCCCGCGCCCTGCACCAGAGCGAGCCAGCGCCGGGCAAGGCCGCGCGCGCCCTCCGCTCGCGGCCCGCGCTCGCGGCGCCAGCCGGCGCGGCGGCGGGCGAGGTCCGCCGATGGACCGCCGAGGCCGCGCTCGGTGAGCAGCACGGCGACATCGGCGGCGACGGCCGCCTCGCCGGCCTCGGCCGAGACCAGCAGCATATGGGCGAGGCGCGGCTCCAGCGGCAGCTCGGCGATGCGGCGGCCATGGGCGGTGGCGCGCCCTGCCCCATCGAGGGCGCCAATGGCGACGAGGCGACGGCGCGCTTCGTTCACCGATGCGGCGGGCGGCGGATCGAGCCAGCGCAGGGAGGCAGGATCGGTCGCGCCCCATGCCGCGCAATCGAGCAGCAGACCGGTGAGATCGCTTTCGAGAATCTCGGGCGGATCGAAGGGTGGCAGGCCGGCCGTGGCGGCGGCCTCCCACAGGCGATAGGCAACGCCCGGCCCCTGCCGCCCGGCGCGGCCGGCGCGCTGGGTCGCGGCGGCCTGACTGGCTCGCTCGGTGACGAGACGGGTGACACCAGCCGCCAGATCATGCCGGGGCCGGCGCGCCAGCCCGGAATCGACGACGATGCGGACGCCGTCGATGGTGAGGCTGGTCTCCGCAATGCTGGTGGCGAGGATGACCTTGCGCGTGCCGGGCGCGGCGGGGCGCAGCGCCGCGCGCTGCATGGCGGGGTCGAGCGAGCCATGCAGTTTGTGCAGCGCGACGGTGGCCGGAAGGCCGGCCAGCCGCTCGGCGGTGCGCTCGATTTCACCGACACCGGGGAGGAAGACGAGCAGATCGCCCGCGCTTTCCTCGCCCAGCGCGCGGCGGATGGCGGCGGCCATGCTGTCCTCGATCCGTGCCTCCGCGGCGCGGCCGATATGGCGCAGGTCAATGGGATAGCTGCGGCCCGCGCTCTCGATGACCGGGGCGCCCTCCATCAGCGTGGCGAAGCGCGTGCCGTCGAGCGTGGCGGACATGGCGAGAAGGCGCAGATCCTCGCGGAGGCCGGTCTGTGCATCGAGCGCAAGCGCGAGACCGAAATCACCCTCCAGACTGCGCTCATGGACCTCATCGAACAGCACGGCGGAGACGCCGGCGAGTTCCGGATCGGCCTGAATGCGGCGGCGAAACACGCCCTCGGTGACGACAAGGATGCGGGTTCGGGCGGAGGTGCGGCTCTCCAGCCGGGTGACATAGCCGATCGTCTCGCCCGGCTTCTCGCCGACCAGCTCCGCCATGCGCTCCGCGGCGGCGCGCGCGGCAAGGCGTCGGGGCGAGAGTAGCCAGACCTGCCCCGTGCACCATGGCTCGGCGAGCAGGGCGGGCGCGACCATCGTCGTCTTGCCCGCACCGGGCGGCGCGACGAGCACCGCGTTCGGGCCGGCGCGCAGGGCAGCCAGCAGATCGGGCAGAACTTGGTGGATCGGCAGCGTCATCGCGCTTGCCGTGCCGTGTGGAGCCAACGAGCGCAAGCGCCATGGACAGCGCCTCTGCCTGCACAGACAGAGCGATGTGCTCCTGCGCGGGCGGCGTCTTGCTGCGCGTGTCTCGACTTCGCTCGACATGAACGGGGCGGAAGTGCTGCCACCGGGGCAGCGGCGGCCCGGCTGCGGGACGGGCTCAGTCCGGCAGCAGCGGGATCAGATCAGGCACATGGAGCGTCGGCGCGGCGCTGGGGATGTCGCCTTGTTTCAGCGCCCGCGCGGCATCGAGCAGGCCATCGAGCGCGCGCACATAGAGCGCCCCGCCGAGGCTCACGCGTTTCACCCCCGCAGCGGAGAGCTGCGCCAGCGGCACAAGACCGGTGAATGGCCCCATCATCACATTGACCGGCAGCGGCGCCACCGCTTTCACCACCGTTTCGATCGCGTCCATGGTCGGCAGGAAGGGCGCGTAGAGCACATCCGCCCCGGCCTGCGCAAAGGCGACGAGGCGGCGGACCGTATCATCCAGATCGGGCCGGCCCTTGATGAAATTATCGGCGCGTGCCGTCAGCAGGATGCGGCCCTTCGCGGCTTTGGCGGCGGCCGCGACGCGCGCGACGGCGTGATCGAAATCATGGATCGGCCGAGCGGGGTCGGCGGTGGTGTCCTCGATGCCGAGGCCAGCCAGCCCGGCCGCGATCGCCGCCTCGACCGTGGCGACGCAATCTTCCGGCGCGGGGCCGAAGCCATCCTCCAGATCGCCATTGATCGGCAGCTTGCTCGCCCGCGCCAGCAGGGCGGCGTTGGCGATGGCATCCACCCGGCTCACCTCATGATGGCCATCGCGCCGCCCGAGCGCGAAGGCGATGGCGATGGAGGTCGAACCGATCGCTTCGAACCCCTCGCGCGCGAGCAGCGCGGCGGACATCGCATCCCATGCATTGGGCATGATGAAGGCGCCAGCGCGCATGTGAAGGGCCCGGAAGCGCTCATATTGCTCTTGCTGGGTCATGCCGGGTTCCTCGCTGGACTGTTGAGGCCGCGCTGCACGGCGGGACGCGCAAGGCCGGCCTCCAGCCAGCGCGGCACCTGTTTGAGCGAGGCATAATCGACCAGTTCGCCCGCCTCGTAGAAACCGATGAGATTGCGCACCCAGCCAAGGCAGGCGCAATCGACAATGCTGAAATCCTGCCCCATCAGCCAGTCGCGGTTCGCCAGCCGCGCCTCCAGCAGCGCGAGCAAGCGCTTGGCCTCGGCCACAAAATGATCGCGCGGGCGCTTGTCCGGAAAGTCGCGGCCGGCGAATTTGTGGAAAAAGCCGACTTGCCCGAATGTGGGCCCGATATGGCCGGCCTGAAGGAACAGCCATGTCCGCGCTTCCAGCTGTCCCGCGCGGTCGGCGGGAAGCAGCTTGCCGGTCTTCTCGGCGAGATAGAGGAGGATGGCGTTGGACTCGAACAGGCCGATCGGCTGGCCGTCCGGTCCGTCCGGATCGATGATGGCGGGAATCTTGCCATTGGGGTTAAGCGAGAGGAAATCGGGCGTCCAGCTCTCCTTCGCCATGATGTCGATGGCGTGGGGCTCATAAGGCAGGCCAAGCTCCTCCAGCGCAATCGACACCTTCACGCCGTTGGGGGTGGTCATCGAATAGAGCTGGATGATGTCCGGCCTGGTCGCGGGCCAGCGGCGCGTGATGGGGAAATGGTCGAGCCTGCTCATGCACGCCTCCTGCCTCGGCGCCACATGGGGCAATGCGCTCGCGCGGCGTCCATCAAGACATGGACCCTGCCGGCCGGTGGGGCAAGGCAGCGACTCGACCGAGCGCGATGTTACTCAGGCAGGACGGTGGCGCCGGCGCTCCGGCTCAATATGCCCGTGCGATGGCGAACTCGACGGCTTCGGTCAGCGCGGCGCGGGCCGCGCCCTTGCCGAACATGCCGATCGCATCGATCGCCCGCTGGCCGTAGAGGCGCGCGCGATCCAGCGTATCCTCGATCGCCCCGGTCGAGGCGAGGAGCGACTGGGCATGGGCGAGGTCCGCATTCTCGCCATGGAGGCCGGACATGGTCTCCTTCCAGAATTTGCGGTCCGCGTCCGAGCCGCGCGCATAGGCGAGGATGACCGGCAGGGTGATCTTGCCGTCACGGAAATCGTCGCCCGTGTCCTTGCCCATCGTCACGCCGTCCGAGACATAGTCGATGGCATCATCGACCAGCTGGAAGGCGATGCCGAGATTGCGGCCATAGGCGTCCAGCGCCAGTTCCTCCGGCTCGGGCCGCTCGGCGACCACCGCGGCGATGCGGCAGGCGGCGGCGAAGAGCGCGGCGGTCTTGGCGCCGATGATATCGAGATACTGGTCCTCATCCGTCTCGATGCGACGCTGGGCGGTGAGCTGGTTGACCTCCCCCTCCGCAATCACCGCCGAGGCGCCCGAGAGAATGCGCAGTACCTTGAGCGAGCCATCCTCGACCATCAGCTCGAACGAGCGGCTGAACAGGAAATCGCCGACCAGCACCGAGGCATTGTTGCCCCAGATCATGTTGGCGGTGCGCCGGCCCCGGCGCATGCCGCTGCCATCGACGACATCGTCATGCAGCAGCGTGGCGGTGTGGATGAACTCGACCGCGGCGGAAAGCTTGTGGTGGCGGGTGCCCTGATAATCGAGCAGCTGCGCGCAGGCGAGCGTGAGCATCGGCCGCATCCGCTTGCCGCCGCCGGCGATGAGATGGCCCGCCAGCTCCGGGATCAGCGGAATGCGGGACTGCATCCGGGCGAGGATGACGGCGTTGACGCTGTTCATATCCTCGGCAACGATGGTCATCATCGGTTCAAGCGACGGCGCGCGGTCGCGCGACAGGCTGTGGATCGTGGCGCTCATGGCCCGTCCTCTGGCCGGAGGGCCCGCCTTTGGCAAGCGATTTGGGGTGGTCGGGGCGCAAAACACCTTGCCTTGCGCGCCAAGAGACGCGAGGGATGCCCCCATTTCCAAAGGAGAAAGCCGCAGATGGACGAAACGCTCAGGCGCTATCGGGAAAGCATCGACAATATCGACGCCGCGCTCGTCTTCATGCTGGCCGAGCGGTTCAAGGTCACCAAGGCCGTGGGCGCCCACAAGGCACAGGCCGAACTGCCCGCCGCCGACACCGACCGCGAGGCCAGGCAGGTCGCGCGGCTGCGGCGGCTGGCCGAGGACGCCAATCTCGACCCCGATTTCACGGAGAAATTCCTGCGCTTCATCATCGAGGAAGTGATCCGCCACCATGAGCAGATGCGCGGGAACGAATGAGTCCCCGGGCGTGACCCCACCCAAGGAGTATGGATGATGTTTCGTTTGCCGGGCAGTGTCGCCCTTCTGTCCCTGCTCGCCGCTGGCGCTGCCACCGCGCAGACGCCGCGCCCGGAAGTCCGCTCGGCGGACCTGCCGCATCTGATGATCGACCGGCCGCAAGCCGCACCGTTCCACAGCGAGGAAATCACCTTGCAGCTCAAGCCCGCCAAGACGCCGGGCTGGCGGCTGGAATATAAGGTGGCAATGAAAGCGGGCGACGCCCTGCTCTATTCGCTCACCGCGAGCGAGCCGGTCATCTCCGAATTTCACAATGAGATGGCCAGCAACAAGGCGGTGATGTTCTACCGCGAGGAGGCGGCCACCACCGCCTCGCACGGCCAGTTCATCGCGCCGGGCGACGGCGACCATGGCTGGTATATCGCCAACACCACCGACAAGCCGGTGACCGTCAAGCTCAAGCTGAGCGGCTATTACACCGCCGGGCCGGGGCTGATCCCGATCGCCAAATAGGCGCGGACACGAAAAAGGCCGCCGGAGCGATCCGGCGGCCTTTTCATTGCGTCGCTTGATCGCGGGATCAGCCGACAAGCTCTTCCGGCTTGAAGAAATAGGCGATCTCGATCGCGGCATTCTCATCGCTGTCCGAACCGTGAACCGTATTGGCCTCGATCGACTCGGCCAGTTCCTTGCGGATGGTGCCGGGCTCGGCGTTCGCCGGGTTGGTGGCGCCCATGATGTCGCGGTTGCGCTGCATGGCGTTCTCGCCCTCAAGCACCTGCACGACGACGGGGCCGGAAATCATGAACTCGACCAGTTCGCCGAAGAAAGGACGCTCGCGGTGGACGGCGTAAAAGCCCTCGGCCTGCTCGCGGCTCATGTGGATGCGCTTGGATGCGACGACGCGCAGGCCGGCCTCCTCCAGCATCTTCGTGACGGCGCCGGTCAGGTTGCGACGGGTCGCATCGGGCTTGATAATCGAAAAAGTGCGGGTCACCGCCATGGAAATTGCTCCGGATATTCGCTGATTGGAAAGACGCGCGGCCTCTAGCGGCGAAGCGGAGCGGGATCAAGTGGGCCGCGCGGGAACGCGTGACGCGGGCGAGTAGGCTCCCGCCCTCACATATGGCCTGCCATGCCATCAAACAGGGCATTTAGTCAGCCTTGCTTGACATTATCGTGCATGAATGGCATTTTGTCATGCATACCTGACAAAGATGGCCGACTCGATACGGATGAAGAGATGAAGAACCGCCTCAAAGTGCTCCGCGCCGAACGCGACTGGACGCAGGCCGATCTGGCCGATCGGCTCGACGTCTCACGCCAGGCGGTCAACGCCATCGAGCGGAGCAAATATGATCCGTCGCTCCCACTGGCTTTCGCCATCGCGCGGCTGTTCGACATGACAATCGAGGAGATATTCGATGACGGACATGAAAATGGCTGAGAAAACGGCTTCCAACAGCAAACACAGACATGTTCTGCGCACCATGTTCCTGTTGTCGGCAGCTGTCGGCATCGCGATCGTCGCGGCCGTGACCCTGCTCAATCGCAGCCTGCCCGGCGAGCCCCCCGCCTTCTCGCCATCGGCCGGACTATTCGTCGTTCTGGGCGGCCTGCTCGGCTTTGCCGCCGTCATGGCCTTCTACATGCGGCGCACGGACGAGCATGACATGATCGCCAATCTATGGGGCCTCTCCATCGGCTACCTGTTTTTCGCCGGCACGGCACCGGTCTGGTGGATGCTGCATCATTCAGGGCTGGTCGGCCCCGTCAATTTCTGGGCAGTCTATATTGCCAGCGCTCTGGTCGCGAGCGGGGTGTGGGGCTGGATGCGCTTTCGCTGACCGTTGAGCCGGGCTGCAAGGACGGGGCGCGGCTAGGGCCCCTGCCGCCATTTGCCGCCATCCTGCCGCCAGAAGCGCGGGGCGACGCCTTCAGCCTTGCTCAGCGTGCGCCAGGTCGCGCGGGCCTCGTCGATCGTCGCATCGTCGAACACGTAGAAGACACGCTCGAAACCCAGCGCCTCATCGCGCCAGTGACCGTCCGCCAGCGCGATGTGACGCGCGCCGTTGCGCGCCGTGCAGCCGGCCGAGAGCAGAATCGGCTGGGCCTCCGGCAGCGGGGCGTCATCATGATCATTGGCGAGGTAGGTTTCCGGCCCCGCGCTCCACAGGGCGCGCGAGATGCGGTCGAGCTGCTCGCGATCGGTCGAGACGACGAGCAGCCGGCCGCCATCCGCCAGGAGCCGGCGCGCGATGGCGGGGATCACGCCCTCGGCCGGATCGCGCGTGAGCTGGTAGAAATCGACCTGCATCAGCTTGCCTCAATCACGCTGGCGGTGCTCCTGCGCAGGCCGGAGCCCGCCGCCGCCCTGCCCCTGCCTGCGCAGGAGAACAAGGCGGCGCGCCAGGTCATGCCTGATAATGATCGCGGATGAGCTGATCGAGCAGGCGCACGCCATAGCCGGTCGCGCCCTTGTCCCATGTCGCGCCGGGCTTGTCCGCCCAGACCGTGCCGGCAATGTCGAGATGCGCCCATTTGACGCCGTCCTGAATATAGCGCTTGATGAACTGCGCCGCCGTGATCGAGCCGGCCACGCGCGGACCGATATTCTTCATGTCGGCGATCGGGCTGTCGAGCATCTTGTCATAGGCGTCCGAAACCGGGAAACGCCAGAGCGTATCGCCGCTTTCCTGACCGGCGGCGAGCAGGCGGTTGGCCAGCTCGTCATCATTGGCGAACAGGCCGCCATGCTCATGGCCGAGCGCCACGATCATCGCGCCGGTGAGGGTGGCGAGGTCGATCAGCGTCTCCGGCTTCCACGTCTGCTGCGCCCACCAGACGGCGTCGCACAGCACGAGGCGGCCCTCGGCATCGGTGTTGAGCACTTCGACCGTCTGGCCGGACATGGTGGTGACGATATCACCGGGGCGCTGCGCGTTACCGTCCGGCATATTCTCGACAAGGCCGCAAATGCCCACGACATGCGCGTTGGCCTTGCGCGCGGCGAGCGCCTTCATCGTGCCGGCGACCGCACCGGCGCCGCCCATGTCCCACTTCATGTCTTCCATGCCGGCGGCCGGCTTGATCGAGATGCCGCCGGTATCGAAAGTGACGCCCTTGCCGACCAGCACCAGCGGCGTCTCCTGCGCGCCGCCCGTGCCATCCCAGCGCAGCGCCAGCAGGCGCGGCTTGCGGGCCGAGCCCTGCGCCACGCCGAGCAGCGCGCCCATGCCGAGCTTTTCCATCTCGACCTCGTCCAGCACGGTGATCTCGATACCCAGATCGGCCAGCGGGCGGCAACGCTCCACGAAGCTCTCGGGATAGAGGATGTTGGCGGGCTCGGAGACCAGCTCACGCGTGAAGGCGACACCCTGCGCCAGCGCCTCGCGGTCCGCCCACAGCGCGGGCAGGTCCACCGCGTCGCTTTGCAGGGTCAGCGTGGCGAGCGTCGGCTTGGCCTTCTCGGCCAGCTTGGTGCGATAGGTGTCGATCCGCCATGAGCGCAGCAGCGCGCCAAGGCCGAGATGGGCGAGCGAGGTCGCATCCACGCCCGCGCCATCGACCACCGCCTGCGTCACGCCGGAGGTGAGCAGCCGCGCCACCACGGCGGCACCGGCGCGCTCATAATCGGCGGGCTTGCCCTCGCCGGTGCCAACCAGCAGCACGCGCATCGTCTGGCCGCCCTCGGTCACGAACAGCTCGACCAGCGCCGCCGTCTCGCCGGCAAAGCGCGATGCGGCGGCAGCATCCCCCGCCAGCGCGTGCGCCGCAATGGCCGGCGCAATGGCTGCGCCCTTGGCAATGGGGAAGATGAGACAGCCGGCCTCGGCAGGACGGGAAGCACTAAGGGCGATCTTCATGAGGGACACTCCTGAGAAAGAGGAATGCGCCGGACAGCGCGGAATTGGCATCCGAATAGCGCCCCGCCGCGCCAAGCGCCACGTCAAACGGCACGAATGACGCGATTTGATGAATGCCAAGATGATTGCGAACCGTCCTGCGCAATGTAATAGGCGGCCGATGATGACGCAGCGCAATGAGGCAAAACGCCGGTGGGAGGCGAGAAGTTGGCCATCATGATGCGCCCTGTTGATGCTGGGCGGCTGCCGGCCGTCCCCCACCATCGACTGGGCACGCTGCTTGGCGCCCTGCTGCTGGCCGGCACGGCGAGCGGCGCGCTGGCCCAGACACCCGCGCCGGCCGCACCGGCTCCGGACAGCGAACCGCCCAGCCTGCAACCGCGGCCCGATCCCGCTCAGGATGTCGCCCCGCCCGGCCAGCCGGTCTCCGCGCAGGAAATCGCCTTCGAGGCGGCCCGCATCGATTATGATTATGAGCGCGACATCGTCACCGCCAGCGGCGACGTGCGCGCGGCGCGAGACGGCGCGACGATCGCCGCCGAAGAAATCATATGGGACCGCAAGGCCGGCACGGTCGTCGCGCGTGGCGACGTGATGCTTACCAGCCGCGATGGCGACAAGGCCTATGCGGACGAAATGGACGTCACCGACACGCTGCGGGACGGCATCATCGACAATCTCCTGATCGTCACACAGGATGGCAACCGCCTCGCGGCCGACAAGGGCCAGCGGCAGGGCGATATCTATGTGCTGGAGCATGCCGCCTACACGCCCTGCCGGGTCGAGAATGATGCCGGCTGCCCCAAGCAGCCGACCTGGCAGATCCAGGCCGATCGCGTCGTTCTCGACAATGCCCGCCAGCGCGTCCGCTACGAAGGCGCGCGGGTCAAACTGCTCGGCCTGCCGGTCATCCCGCTGCCCGGCCTGCGCCACAGCATCGGCGATGCGGGCAGCAGCGGCCTGCTGGTGCCCAATGTCGGCTATGACCGGCGCAATGGCTTCGAGCTGGCCCAGCCCTATTATCTGCGCCTCGCCAGCAACCGCGACCTGACGATCACGCCGCATATCTACAGCGCCGTGGTGCCGATGCTGGAGGCCAATTACCGCGCCCTGCTCTCCAAGGGGGCCTATCAGATCACCGGCTATGCCACGATGAGCCAGCGCGCCTCGGTCGATGATCCACTGGCGATCAGCGGGCCGGACCGGCTGCGCGGCTATCTCGCGGCCAGCGGAAAATTCCAGTTCGACCCGCTCTGGTCGCTCAGCGGATCGCTGCGCTACGCCAGCGATCGCACCTTTCTCAATCGCTATGACATCAGCAATGAGGACCGGCTGCGCTCGACCGTCAACCTGGAGCGGATCGACACACGCAGCTATCTGTCCATCGCCGGCTGGGACTTCCAGTCGCTGCGCACCAATGATCCCGCCGGGCAGGTGCCCATCGCCCTGCCCGCCATCGATTACCGGCTGCGGCTGACCGATCCGCTGGTGGGCGGCTCGGTCCAGCTGCAGGCCAACAGCCTCGCCATCCTGCGCACCGAGGGACAGGATACCCAGCGCGCCTTCATGGCCCTGACCTGGATGAAAAACGGCCTTACCGGACTGGGGCAGGAATGGTCGATCACCGGCTATGCGCGCGGCGACATCTATCACAGCGCGCAAAACCAGCTGAGCCCGACCGTCATCTATCGCGGTGATCCGGGCTGGCAGACGCGGGGAATCGCCGCGCTCGCGCTCGATATACGCTGGCCGTTCATCGGCAAGGCGCTCGGCGGCACGCAGCGCATCGTGCCGCGCGTGCAGCTTGTGCTGGCGCCGCGGATCGCCAATCTCTCCGTGCCGAATGAGGATTCCCGCTCGATCGATCTGGAAGACAGCAACCTCTTCGCGCTCAACCGCTTCCCCGGCTATGATCGCTTCGAGGATTCGAGCCGGATCACCTATGGTTTCGACTATCGACTCGACCGGCCCAATTTCACGTTCGACGCCACCATCGGCCAGAGCTACCGGATCGACGAGCGGCGCACCGTGCTGCCCAATGGCACCGGCCTCTCCGATCGGCTGTCCGACATCGTCGGCCGCGCGCAGCTGCGCTACAAGGATTTCGTCGCGGTCACCCACCGGTTCCGGCTGGACAAGGACAATCTCGCCGTCCGCCGCAACGAGATCGAAGCCACGGTCGGCTCGCGCACAACCTATGCGGAAGTGGGCTATATCCGGCTCAACCGCAATGTATCGAGCGTGGAAGACCTGCGCGACGTGGAAGAGGTGCGGCTGGGCGCACGCATCGCCTTCGCCCGATACTGGTCCATCTATGGCTCGACCAATATCGATCTGACCGGCGCCAGCGACGATCCGCGGAGCGAACTGTCCGGCTTCGAGCCGGTGCGCCACCGGGTCGGCGTGGCCTATGAGGATGACTGCCTGGAAATGGGCTTTACCTGGCGCCGCGACTATCAGACGGTCGGCGATGCGCAGCGCGGGAATTCGTTTCAGCTGCGGCTGGTATTTAAGAATCTGGGTCTGTAAGAAAGTCCGTCGCGCGCCGCCCGCCACCCCAGCCGAGCCGGCGCGCTCAGCCTGGGTTAAGCTGGCGGGGCTTACGCGCCGGGCAGGATCGGAAGCAGGCATGACAGCCGCGGTTTCCGAATGGAGAGCAGTTTGATCGACGTGAAGAACATGCCTAGCCGTTTCACCATGGCCCGTCTTGCCATGACCACGATCGCGGGCGTTGCCGGCTGCCTGCTCGTGCAGGGCGCGACCGCCCAGCAGATGGACAATGACGCGATGAGCGCCCCCTCATCCGCGCTGGACATTCCCGAATCAGTCAGGCTCTTCGGCAAGCGAGACCCCAATGTGCGCCGGGCCACCGCACTGGTGAACGGCGAGGTCATCACCGGCACCGATGTCGAGCAGCGGCTCGCGCTGGTGGTGCTCGCCAATGGCGGCAAGGTAAGCGAGGAAGAAACCGACCGGCTGCGCCTTCAGGTCCTCCGCAACCTGATCGATGAAACGCTGCAAATTCAGGAAGCGGCGGCCAAGGACATCCGGGTTTCCTCCGCTGAACTGGATGAGAATTTCGCGCGCGTCGCCTCCAACTTCAACTATTCCCCCGAGGCCTTCACCAAATATCTCGCCGAGCAGGGTTCCTCCGAGCGCAGCATCAAGCGCCAGATCGAGGGTGAGGTGGCATGGAACCGCCTGCTGCGCCGCGAGGTCCAGCCATTTGTCAACGTCTCCGAGGAGGAGGTGCGCTCGGTCGTCAAGCGGCTGAACGCGGCAAAGGGCAGCGACGAGTTCCGCATCGGCGAAATCTATCTTTCCGCAACGCCGGAGAGCAGCCAGCAGGTTCTCAAAAATGGCGAGCAGATTCTCGACCAGATCCGCGAAGGCGGCTCGTTCCAGGCCTATGCGCGGCAATATTCGGAAGCCTCCACCGCCGCGGTCGGCGGTGATCTGGGCTGGGTGAGACTTCCCCAGTTGCCCGAGGAGCTGCAAGTGGCCGCCCAGCAACTCGCCGTGGGGCAGGTCGTCGGTCCGATTGCGCTGCCGGGCGGCTACTCGATCCTCTATCTCATGGACAAGCGGCAGGTGGCCACCGCCGATCCGCGCGACGCGATCCTCAGCCTCAAGCAGATTGCCATCGACTTTCCGGCAGGCACGACCGAGGCGGTCGCTCGGCAGCGCACAGATGCGTTTGGCGCAGCGCTGAAGGATCTGCGCGGCTGCGGCACAGTGTCCGACTTCGCCGCGAAATTCGGTGCCACCGTAGTCGAGAACGACCTGCCCGCGCGCAACCTGCCGCCGCAGCTCCAGTCCACCCTGCTCGCCATGCAGGTGGGCGAGGCGATGCCACCCTTCGGCACGTTGACCGATGGCGTGCGCACACTCGTGCTGTGCGGCCGCGACGAGCCGGAGGATGCCGGTGGCGTATCATTCGACAGGATCATGTCGCAAATGGAAGAGGAGCGCGTCAACAAGCGCGCCCGCACCTATCTGCGCGATCTGCGTCGCGACGCCGTGATCGATTATAACTGAGGCCATGGACGAAGCCCCGCCACAGATCGCCCCGCTCGCGCCGATCGCGGTTTCACTCGGCGACCCGGCCGGCATCGGCCCGGAAATCATCGCCAAGGCCTGGGAGCAGCGCGCGCAGGCGCAGCTCCCCCGCTTCTTCGTCGTGGGCGATATCGCCGCGATCCGCACCGTGTGGGACGGGCCGATCGCACGAATCCATGATCCGGCCGAAGCCGCCGGCATGTTCGACAGCGCCCTGCCCTGCCTGCATATCGGCGATGGCGGCGAGACCATTCCGGGCAGCCCGTCGCTGGACGGCGCGCGTTGTGCGTTCCAGTCGCTGGAAGTCGCCACCGGCCTCGTCCGCGCCGAGGAAGGCGCCAGCGCGCTGGTGACCGGCCCAGTCTCCAAGGCCCAGCTCGCGCAGGCGGGCTTTACCCATCCCGGCCAGACCGAGTTCGTCGCCGAGCGCTGCGGCGTCTCGCGCGAGAATGTCGTGATGATGCTGGCCGGCCCCGGCTTGCGGGTGGTGCCGCTCACCATCCATATCCCGTTCACCGAGGTGCCCGCCGCGCTGACTGCGACATTGATCCGCAACCGCGCGCTGGCGACGGTGCGCGGACTCAAGCGCTATTTCGGCATCGCCCGGCCGCGCCTCGCCATGGCCGCGCTCAATCCGCACGCGGGTGAAGGCGGCCTGCTGGGCAACGAGGAAATCACCCTGATCGAACCGGTGCTCGCCGCGCTGCGCGAAGACGGGGTGGAGATTACCGGCCCGCACGCCGCCGACGGCATGTTCAACTCGCGGGCACGCGCGCAATATGATGCGGCGCTCTGCTGCTATCATGACCAGGCGCTGATCCCGATCAAGACGCTGTATTTCGACGAAGGCGTCAACATGACGCTCGGCCTGCCCATCGTGCGCACATCGCCGGACCATGGCACCGCCTTCGGCATCGCCGGGCACGGCCTGGCCCATCCCGGCGCGATGGTCGCCGCCATCCGCATGGCGCGCGACGCGGAGCTGTGCCGCCGGGCACATGCCGACCTGGCCTGACGCGATGACCGCTCTGCCCCCCCTGCGCGAGGTGATCGCGACCCATGGCCTGCGCGCCAGCAAGGCGCTCGGCCAGAATTTCCTGCTCGACGAGCAATTGCTGGACCGGATCGCCACTGTGCCCGGTCCGCTCGCCGGACAGCGCGTGTTCGAGGTCGGCCCCGGCCCCGGCGGCCTGACGCGGGCGCTGCTGCGCGCCGGTGCGCGCGTGACGGCGGTGGAGCGCGATGCCCGCTGCATTCCGGCACTGGCACAGCTTGGCGGGGCCTTTCCCGGTCAGCTCGACGTGATCGAGGGCGACGCGCTGGCTGTCGACGCACAGGCTGCCTGCGGTGGCCCGGCCCATATTGTCGCCAATCTGCCCTATAATGTCGGCACCGCCTTGCTCGTCGACTGGCTGGAAAGCGACGTCTGGCCGCCCTGGTGGCAATCCGCCACGCTAATGTTCCAGGCCGAGGTGGCCGAGCGGATCGTCGCGAAAGCCGGAAGTGACGCCTATGGCCGGCTTGCCGTGCTCGCCCAGTGGCGCAGCACCGCGCGGATCGCCATGCGGGTCCATCGCTCCGCCTTCACACCGCCGCCCAAGGTGATGTCGGCCATCGTCCACATCGTGCCGGGCGAGGCCCCCGAGGGGGTCGCAGTGGCCACATTGAGCCGCCTGACCGCCGCTGCCTTCGGCCAGCGCCGCAAGATGCTGCGCCAGAGCCTCAAGGGCCTGCCCGGCGCGCTGGAAGCGCTCGCCGCTGCTGGTATCGATCCGAGTCGCCGCGCCGAGACGCTGGAGGTCGCGGATTTCGTGACCGTTGCACGATTGATGGATGCAGCGCGCTAGACGAGGGCGGCGACGAGCGGACCTGACGCGTTTCTCCGCTCCCATGGACGGGGTTCTGGTGAACGGAACGGTCGGTTTTCAGGCCGGGACGGCGTTTCCAGCCAGCCTCGCTGAAACGGGCACGGCGGCGCAAAGCCGCACTCCCGCAAAACAGCAGCGCCCGGACGACGCCGCAAAGCCTGCCCGGCAAGTGCCGATCAGCGCGCGCTATTGCCGCTCGACCGGCTCGACGGGCACCACCTTCGGGGCCTCGGCCGTCACCACCTTGGGCGCACCGGCGGCAATGGCGGCGATCAGCGGCTCGGCCGAGGCGCAGCTGGTCTTGCAGACCTCACGCAACCGGGCGAGCGTTTCGCGGGCGCTTTCGGTCGCGCCCTTTTCCATCATCGCCAGCCCTTCGCCCTGCAACGCAGCCTGATTATCCGGCTCCTCGTCGAGCACGCGGCTATAATAGCGGATCGCCTTGCCCGGCATTTTCTGAAGCCGCGCGATCTTGCCGAGCGCGAGATAAATGGCCTTGTCGGCCGGCGCGAGCAGCAGCGCGGTCTCATAAGCCTCGCGGGCCTTGACGACATCGTCCGCCGCCAGCGCCTGCTGACCCTTCTCGACCCATCCCGCCGCACGCGGATCGGCCGGGACGGCGGCGATCGCCGGCCGGCTCGCCCTCTGGCCCAGCGTCGAACTCGCCGTCAGGGCAAGCGCGCTTGCCAGCAAAAAGGATGCGGGGGTGAACCGCATGACCGTCTCCCAGAATGAACCGCGTATATCGGACGCCATGAAGCGAAAGGCTAGCACGCTTTTTGGAGGGCTGCGAAGAAAAAGCCGTCCGTTCCATCATGATATGGGGTGAGCAGCGTGCCCGCGCCCCATGATCGGCCCGCCTCGCTCGCCGGCACGGGTTGCCAGGCCGGATCGGCGTTGATGAACGCCTCGATCTGCCCGCGCCCCTCGCGCTCCAGCAGCGAGCAGACAGCATAGACGAGCCGCCCGCCCGGCTTCACCAGCGGCGCAGCGATGGCCAGCAAACGCGCCTGCAACGCCGCGACGCGCGCCAGCCGCTCGGGCGTGAGCCGCCAGCGCGCCTCCGGATTGCGCCGCCATGTGCCCGCTCCGGTGCAGGGCGCGTCGATCAGCACGACATCGCACTGACCCGCCAGCCCGGCGAGACGCTCGGCCTCCTTGTGCGGATCGAGCAAGATCGTCTCGATGATCCCGTCCGCGCCCGCGCGCCGACCGCGCGGCATGAGACGCGCCAGCCGGTCGCGCGCCGTATCCGCCGCGATGAGCCGGCCCTGCCCCGCCATATCGGCCGCGAGCGCCAGCGTTTTGCCGCCACCGCCGGCGCACAGATCCAGCACCGTCATGCCCGGCTGCGCGGCACAGGCAAGCCCGATGAGCTGGCTCCCGCCATCCTGCACCTCGACCTCGCCATCCTGCAGCCGCGGGTCGCTCTCGACATCCGTGCCCGCTGGCAGGGCGATGCCGTGCGGCACATAAGCCAGCGGTTCCGCGCCCGGCCAATATGCCAGCAGATCGGCCCTGTTCGCCTTGAGGCCGTTCACGCGGATGTGCAGCGGCGCGCGATCCAGCAGGGCGGCCTGCTCCGCCCTGTCGACCAGAGCCGCCAGTTCCGGCGCGATCCAGCCCGGGAGCAGCGCCGGCGATGCCGCCGGTTCATCCGACAAGAGGGGTGCGGGCGCATGCGGCGACCCATCGAACAAGGCCGCCAGCGCAGCATCGTCACTGGCAAGGCCGACCATCGCCGCGCGGCCGCTTTCCGGCCGGTCGCCATGGCGGCGGACCGCCCGATAGACCAGTTCGCGCACGGCGCGGCGGTCCTTCGAGCCGGCATAGCGCCGCTCGCGGAAATAGCGGGCGATCAGCGTATCGGCCGCCGCGCCATCATCGCGTGCGGCGGTGATGATGAGATCGAGCAACTCGATGGCGGCCTGAACACGGGCGGCGGGGGTCATATCATCTCACCTGACAAGCTGGCGCGCAGGACAAGGCGCGAAATGGCGATGGAAACGGGCTCTCCACATGCTGGCACGACGCATAGCAGACCTGCACTGCACATCTGCAAGCTCACATCGTCCTCTTTCCTCCAAAGAAGCCCGGACGGAGCGAACGGCACGGTGGCGTGGGACGGGCCTGCACATGCCCCGCGCCAAAACCGGCCTGCCGACAGATGCAGTCTCACGCCAGATCTGCCGGCGCGACCGCCGGCCGCCAATTCGACATCAAGGTCGGTCAGGCCTTCCGTCCACCGCGGCGACTCCGGTCAACGCCGGAGCGCCCGCCGCCCGACGCCTTAGCGTGTCGGATAGTTCGGCGCCTCGCGGGTGATGGTGACATTGTGGACATGGCTCTCGGAGAGCCCGGCATTGGTGATCTGCACGAAGCGGGCATTGGCCTGAAGGTCCGGGATCGTGGCGCTGCCGGTATAGCCCATTGCCGCCTTGATGCCGCCGACGAGCTGGTGGATCACATCCTTCACCGGCCCCTTATAGGCGACCTGCCCTTCAATACCTTCCGGCACCAGCTTCATCTGGTCCTTGATATCCTGCTGGAAATAGCGATCCGCCGAGCCGCGCGCCATCGCGCCGACCGAACCCATGCCGCGATAGCTCTTATAGGCACGCCCCTGATACAGGAAGGTCTCGCCCGGCGCCTCTTCCGTGCCGGCCAGCATGGAGCCGATCATCACCGCCGCGCCGCCCCCGGCCAGCGCCTTGGCGATATCGCCGGAGGTGCGGATACCGCCATCGGCGATCACCGGCACGCCCTGCTTGGCGGCTTCCTCGGCTGCATCCATGATGGCGGTGAGCTGCGGCACGCCAACGCCGGCAACCACGCGCGTGGTGCAGATGGAACCCGGCCCGATGCCGACCTTCACGCCGTCCGCGCCCGCATCGATCAGCGCCTTGGTCGCCTCGCCTGTCGCGATGTTGCCAGCGATAAGCTGCACCTTGCTGGACATCTTGCGGATGCGCGCTACCGTATCGGCCACCATCTGCGAGTGGCCATGGGCGGTGTCGACGACGATGAGGTCGCATTCCGCGTCGATCAGCGCTTCGGTGCGCTCAAGGCCCTTCTCGCCCACCGTCGTGGCTGCCGCGACGCGCAGCCGGCCGCTCTCATCCTTGGTCGCCTGCGGATAGGTGACCGCCTTCTCGATATCCTTGACGGTGATGAGGCCGACGCAGCGGAAGGCGTCATCCACCACCAGCAGCTTCTCGATGCGGCGCTGATGGAGCAGGCGCTGCGCCTCCTCCTGCGTGACGCCGACCCGCACGGTGGCGAGATTCTCATGCGTCATCAGCTCGCGCACCGGCTGGTCGGGATTCTCGGCAAAGCGCACGTCGCGATGGGTGAGAATGCCGGCCAGCTTGCCCGACGCCTCGACGATGGGAATGCCACTGATCTTGTGATGCGCCATCAGCGCGCGCGCATCGGACAGCGGCTGCCCCGGCAACATCGTGATGGGGTTGACCACCATGCCGCTCTCGAAACGCTTGACCGCGCGGACGGCGGCGCATTGTTCCTCGATCGAGAGATTGCGATGCAGCACGCCGATGCCGCCCAGCTGCGCCATGACGATCGCCATGTCCGCTTCCGTCACCGTATCCATGGCGGAGGAGAGAATGGGGATGTTGAGCGTGATATCGCGGCTCACCCGGGTCGAGACATCGGCCTGACTGGGCAGCACGCTGGATGCGCAGGGCTGCAACAGCACATCGTCAAAAGTAAGGCCGAGCCGAATATCCATGGATTTGCCACCTGATGTTGAGAGGTCCGCCGGGGACTCAGTGGCGGCCCATGTAACCATTTCGGGCGGAAAGGGCTAGGGGGTGCGCAATCTTCCTCGCAGAAGGTTGCGATAGCGCGGCTGCGGCCACGCCGCCCCCGGCCTGGACCGGCCTTTCACGGCATGAATGACGCTGTCGCCGTCGCCGTCGCCATCCCCATCCCCAGCGCCATCCAGCGCCATCCAGCGCCATCCAGCGCCGGCCTGAAGCAGGCACGCGGCGTGATCGGATCGCCCACGGCATGTCCAACACAGCGGGAACGGCTCCAGCGACCGCAACGCTCGCGCGCGCAGCGGAACCAATCCCGCTATAGTTGCCGTTGCCGCTCGGCCCGCTCGATCAGCCCTTTCGCTTCCTCGACATGCATCGCCTCGATCATGCGGCCGTCATAGCGCTGGGCGCCGCCGGTATAGGCCTCGACCAGCGCCTTGGCGTTGTGCAGGGCCGGCTCGCTGGGAGAGAAAGCGGCGTTGGCGATATCAATGTGGCTGGGGTGGATGATCGACTTGCCGTCAAAGCCCATCTGCCGGCCCTCCTCGCACTCGCGGGCCAGGCCTTCCGGGTCCTCCAGCTGATTATAGACACCATCGAACACGGCGACGCCCGCCGCCCGGGCAGCGAGAACGATCGACTGGAGCGCGCAGGAGATCGCGGTGCGCGGCGCGTCCGGCGGCACGCCAAGACCACGACGCAGATCATTGGTGCCGACGAGCAGCGCCTTGACGCCCGGCTCGCCCGCAATGCGCTGGGCGTTGACGAGGCCGTTGGGGCTCTCGATCATCGGGATGATCTGGCGCTGGGTGACGAGATGCACATCGTGCGCCTGCCGCAGGTCGACCACCTTGGGCACGATCACATAAGGCGGCGCGGCAGCACGCACCGCCACCATATCCAGGCCATGATCGCGCCGCCCCTCGGGATTGATGCGAATGGCGCAGGGCCGCCCGCCAAACCCGGCCTTCACGGCTTCCACCGCCGCCTGCCGCGCATTGTCGCGATCTTCCGGAAGCACGGAATCCTCAAGATCGAGAATGATGAAATCGGAATCGAGCGTGCGCGCCTTCTCGATTGCGCGGGGACGTGAAGCCGGAACGAACAACATGGTTCGCACCAGCCGCAGGGGCATTTGGTCGTCTTGCCGGTCCGGGCCCATCTTCATCGCGCACTATTCTCCTCTTTATGGCCGATTCCGCTTCCCGACGGCCCGTTGTGAGGACATAGTAACGAGAGGGGAAGCAGGAGGCTATCGGCCATGGACATCGTTACATTCGCGCTTTTTATCGTGATCCTGGTGGTGTGTTACCTGGCAGCCAGTGTGAAGATCGTCCGGCAGGGCTATCGCTACACGATCGAGCGGTTCGGCCGGTTCACCGAAGTCGCCGCGCCCGGCTTCAATCTCTACCCCGCCTTTTTCTACCGGGTTGGCCGCAAAATCAATATGATGGAGCAGGTTATTGACGTACCGAGCCAAGAGATCATCACCAAGGACAATGCGATGGTCTCGGTGGATGGCGTCGTCTTTTTCCAGGTGCTCGATGCTGCCAAGGCCGCCTATGAGGTGAGCCAGCTCAGCATTGCCCTGATGCAGCTGGCCACCACCAATCTGCGCACCGTGATGGGCTCGATGGATCTCGACGAGACGCTCTCGAAGCGCGACGAAATCAACGCCCGGCTGCTCTCCGTGGTCGATCATGCGACCAATGCGTGGGGCGTGAAGATCACCCGCGTGGAGATCAAGGACATCCGCCCACCGCAGGATATCGTCAACGCCATGGGCCGGCAGATGAAGGCCGAGCGCGAGAAACGCGCCAATATCCTGGACGCCGAAGGGTTCAAGAGCGCCGAGATCCTGCGCGCGGAAGGCGCCAAGCAAGCGCAGATCCTCGAGGCGGAGGGGCGCCGCGAGGCCGCGTTCCGCGAAGCCGAGGCCCGCGAACGCGCCGCAGAGGCCGAAGCCACCGCGACCACGCTGGTCAGCAACGCCATCGCCGGCGGCAATGCGCAGGCCATCAACTATTTCATCGCGCAGAAATATGTCGAGGCCGTGAGCCAGTTCGCCACCTCGCCCAATGCCAAGACGATCCTCTTCCCGGTCGAGGCCACCCAGCTTATCGGCTCCATCGGCGGCATCGGCGCGCTGGCACGGGAGGCACTGGGCCGGGATGATGCCACCGGGGCGCGCACCGGCAGCGGCCTGCCCAGGACGAAGACGCCGTGATCAGCGACCTTCTGGGCGGCACGCATCCGGCGATCATCTGGGGTATCCTGGCGATCGTCCTCGCCGTTGCGGAGCTGACGCTGCCGGGCGTGTTCCTCATCTGGCTGTCGCTGGCCGCCGCCCTCACCGCCGGCCTCACGCTGGTCGTGCCGCTGGGCGACTCCTTCCAGTTGCTCGCCTTCGCCATCTTCAGCGCGCTCTCCGTGAGCGGCGGGCGGCTCTGGTATCTGGCACGGCCGATCGATCCCGTCGACGGGCTGCTCAACGATCGCTCTGCCCGGATGATCGGCCGCCATGTCGTGGTGGTGGAAGCCATCAGCCATGGCGAAGGGCGTGTTCGCATCGACGATGGCACATGGTCCGCCCACGGCCCGGACGCGGCGGTAGGCACCCATATGGTGGTGACGGCGATTGAAGGATCGACGCTGACCGTCGCGGTGATGCCGGACTGATTGGCGGCCCGGTTGCATCCACCGGTTTGGGTGCGGCGCAACTGTGGCGCAGCCATGATGATTTGAGCGAGGGGCGCGCGCACGGCGAAGCGTCTGAAAGTCCCGCTATGAACTGACGGGATGGGAAAGCAGGCCGGCCGCGCGACCTGTCATATATGGCCCTAGACCGCATGCCACGTGAACCGGCCGGAACCGCTGCGGAACGGCCGTTGATGTGCCATGGATCATCGTCGCGAACAGGCCTTCCCAGCAGGCCGGATCGAGAATGCGCGATCCACCGCATTGTGAACTTCGGCGACCAGCCCCTTTCCTCCCGCTGTGCCATCGCCGTTGGCGCGATATGGCGCGAGCCGAGCCCACGACGGGATGCAGCATGCCCCGCTTGTCTTTGCCTTGTGCGTCCGCACATCCAAACCGACGCAAAAAGGCCGGTGTCCCACAACACCGGCCCCGTCGCGACGCCGCAACAAGAAGTGTCGCGCCTGTATTGACCGGTTCAGGTCTTGCCGAACAATCCCTTGGCCATGCCGGCCAGATCATTGAGCGGATTGCCGTCGCCATCCTTGTCGAGCGCGCCGCTCAGCTTGCCGAGCAGGCCGCCCGCACCCTCGCCCGCGCTTTCACCGGCTGCGCCGATATTGCCGAGAAGCCCCTGGAGGCTGTCCAGCGACAGTCCATTTTCCTGTGCCACCTCAGTCAGCGCGGAGAGATGATCCGTGCCGCCCGCGACCTTTTGCTGAAAGCCCTGAACAAGAGTCTGCACCTGTTCCCTGGGCAGGCCGAGCTTGGCTGCAATATCATCAAGATTGCCGAGAATGCCATCTAACATACTCATCGCCTTGCTTTCCCTTCACTAACGATCGAACGCGCCAAAAAGCGAACGGCGGCCATCCTATCACGGATGGCCGCCGGCCAGAAAGTAAACTGATGTGAGTGCCCCGCCTCAGGCGGCAACGCCCGCCATCACGTCTCGCACGGATGCATCGACATCATCCTCGAACTGCGCGAAATTCTCGACGAACTGGCGCACCAGCGTCCGCGCGGTCTCGTCAAAGGCAGCCTTGTCCGCCCAGGTCTCACGCGGGTTGAGGATCTGACTGTCGACACCGGCCACGGCGACCGGCACCTCGAACCCGAAATTGGGGTCGATGCGGAATTCCGCATCATTCAGACTCCCGTCGAGCGCAGCATTGAGCAGCGCGCGGGTCACCCGGATCGGCATGCGCGAACCGACGCCATATTTGCCGCCGGTCCAGCCGGTGTTGACCAGCCAGCAGCGCACGCCGCCCTTGGCGATCCGCTCCTTGAGCAGATTGCCGTAGACACTTGGCTTGCGCGGCATGAACGGCGCACCGAAACAGGTGGAGAAGGTCGCGCTCGGCTCGGTCACGCCGATTTCCGTCCCGGCGACGCGCGCTGTGTAGCCGGAGAGGAAGTGATACATCGCCTCATCGGGCGTGAGCCGCGAGATGGGCGGCAGCACGCCATAGGCATCGGCCGTCAGGAAGATGATATTCTGCGGCACCGGGCCGAGATTGTCGCTCGACGCGTTGGGGATGAAATCGATCGGATAGGAACCACGGCTGTTTTCCGCGAGGCTGTTATCCGCGAAATCCGGCTCGCGCGTCACCGGATCGATCACCACATTCTCGAGCACCGTGCCGAAACGCCGGGTGGCCTCATAGATTTCCGGCTCGGCCTCGGCCGAGAGGTTGATCATCTTGGCATAGCAACCGCCCTCGAAATTGAACACGGCGGTATCCGACCAGCCATGCTCATCGTCGCCGATCAGCGTGCGCGAGGCATCGGCCGAGAGCGTCGTCTTGCCGGTGCCGGAGAGGCCGAAGAACACGGCGGTATCGCCGTTGGGGCCGATATTGGCCGAGCAGTGCATCGGCATGATGCCCTTCACCGGCAGCAGATAGTTGAGGATGCCGAACACCGATTTCTTCATCTCGCCGGCATAGGCGGTGCCGCCGATGAGGATCAGCTTCTCGGTGAAATTGACGGCGATCACCGTCTCGCTGCGGCAGCCATGGCGCGCGGGATCGGCGCGGAAGCTGGGCAGATCGATAATGGTATATTCCGGCACGAAGGCGGCCAGCTCGTCCCGCTCCGGGCGCACCAGCAACGTGCGGATGAACAGATTATGCCACGCCAGCTCGTTGATGATGCGCACCTTGACGCGATGCTCGGGCTGCGAACCACCATAGAGATCGGCCACATAAAGCTGCTTCTTCTCGCCAAGTGCAGCGAGGAAATCCGCCTTGAGCGTGGCGAAGTGCGCCGGGCTCATCGCCACGTTCACCTTGCCCCAGCCGATCGTCTCCTCGGTGGTGGCATCCCGAACGATGAACTTGTCCTTGGCGGCGCGGCCGGTGTGCATGCCGGTCTCGACCACGAGCGGGCCTTCCTTCGCCAGCGATCCCTCGCCATTGCGCAGAGCCGCCTCGACCAGCGGAGCTGTCAACAAATTCCATGCGACGTCGGCGGACGTCTCAATACCCTGGTCTTTCAAGCCAAAGGAAGGATGGGCCTGCACTCTTGTCTCCTAAGTCCAGCGCCCGGAACAACCGGCTGGTCAGCCGCTGACCATCCGGGCCGTGATGGTTGCCATCCGGCCGCATTAAGCGCTTGGCCGGCACCCGTCAAACCTCAAGCTGCCGGAAAACGTCACGTGACGGGACGGTTCCGGCACGGTTCGGCGCGGCGGAAGGAGCAGCATTTGTTGCGCAGCATGATCGCTTCGTCTAGGCGGTGCGTTTCCACCACTTCAGTGGGCGCAGGCACGATGAGCGCATCGATCGCTTTGGTCGACGACGACCGCAACATTCTCTCGTCGCTCAGCATCGCCCTGATCGCTGAGGGTTTTGTCACACGCCTCTATTCGGACGGCCACGCCGCGTTCAAGGCGCTGAGCGACAATCCACCCGATCTGGTGGTGTGCGACATCAAAATGCCCAATCTGGACGGCATCGAACTGCTGCGCCGCCTGCGCGAGAAGAACGACCTGCCGTTCATCTTCCTCACCTCCAAGACGGACGAGCTGGACGAGGCGCTGGGCTTCGCCATGGGGGCGGATGATTATATCGCCAAGCCCTTCTCCCAGCGTCTGCTGATTGCGCGAATCCGCGCGCTGCTGCGCCGAGCCGACCTCAGCCGCCGCCCCCCGGAAGAGGATGGCGAGGCGGAAGCACTACCGGAAGCGTTCGCCCGCGGCCGCCTGCTCATGGACCCGGCGCGGCACCGCGTGCAGTGGAATGGCAGCGACGTGGCGCTCACCGTCACCGAGTTCATGATCCTGGAAGCGCTCGCCCAGCGGCCCGGCATCGTCAAGACGCGCAACCAGCTGATGGATGCGGCCTATCAGGACGATATCTATGTCGATGATCGCACCATCGACAGCCATATCAAGCGCCTGCGCCGCAAGTTCCGCGAAAACGCGCCGGATTTCAATGCGATCGAGACGCTTTATGGCGCCGGCTACCGCTTCAACGAGGAATGACGAGCGCCATGCGGGCGGCGAATGGGCCACACGCATCTCGCTCACCCGCCGCATCCTGGCGGTCAATATCTTCGCGCTCGCGATCCTGGCGGGCGGCTTCTTCTATCTGGACAGCTACCGCACGCGGCTGATCGACGGCCGGCTTGTCTCCATCGCCCGCGAGAGCGCACTGATCGCCACCTCTCTGGAAACGAGCGCGATGGAAAGCGGTACACCGGACGACCGCGCCCGCCTGCTGGCGCGCACGGCGGGCATCACCGGGCTGCGGCTGCGTATCTACGCGCCGGACGGAGACAAGGTTGCGGACAGCTTCACCCTCGCCCCGCCGACCTATCAACTGCGCGACCCCCGGCAGGACCCGATCCATCTCCGCATTGCCCGCGTGCTGGACCGGGTGGTGGAAACGATCGCCTTCGCCTCCAGCCCGCCGACCCTCACCGAGCCGCGCGACGACCGGCGCGAGGCATGGCCCGAGGCGCAGCAGGCGCAACGCAGCGGACAGCCCGCCGCAGTCTATCGCTTCGCGCCGGATCGCACGCCGTTCCTCAGCGCCGCCCGCCCGCTGGCCGGTAGCGGCGACTTGCTGCTGGCGACAGTCAACGCCCGCGACATCACCGAGATCGTGCGGGCCGAGCGGCTGCGCATCACGCTGGTGCTGGCCGCGGCAATCGTCACCTCCGTCCTGCTCTCGCTGTTCCTCGCCCGCACCATCGTGCTGCCGCTGCGACGACTGGCGGGCGCGGCCGTGCGCGTGCGCCTCGGCCGCGCCCGCGAGGTGATCGTGCCCCGCCTGCCCGACCGCCGCGACGAGATCGGCATGCTTGCTCGCGCCGTCTCGGACATGAGCCAGGCGCTGCGCCAGCGCATCGACGCGACCGACGCCTTTGCCGCCGATGTGAGCCATGAGCTCAAGAACCCCATCGCCTCGCTGCGTTCCGCGCTGGAGGGCATGGCGCGGATCAAGGACCCGGCCCTGCGCGACAAGCTGCTCGACATCGCGCAGGACGACGTCCGCCGGCTCGACCGGCTGGTGACGGATATCGCCGAGGCCTCGCGCATCGACGCCCAGCTCTCCCGCACGCCGTTCGAGCGGATCGACCTTGGCCAGATGATCGGCCGCATCGTGCGCGGACAAGCGGCGCGGGAGACCCGGCCGGCAGTGAAGCTGAGCTACGCCGGACCGCCGCGCGGGCAGCTTTTCATCAGCGGCGACCCGCAAAAACTGGCGCGCGTCGTTGAGAATCTGATCGACAATGCCCGCTCCTTCTCGCCGGAGGACGGGCAGGTGCGGGTGATGCTGCAGACGCAAGGCGACACGGCGCTGATCATCACGCAGGATGACGGCCCCGGCGTGCCGGCGAGCGAGCGCGAGGCGATCTTCCGCCGCTTCCACAGCGTGCGGCCGGAGCGCGACGGGTTCGGCAAGCATAGCGGCCTCGGCCTCGCCATTGCCCGCACCATCCTTGAGGGGCACCATGGCAGCATCACGGTCGAGGACCGGCCCGATGGCAGGAGCGGCGCGCGGTTCGTCGTCACCCTGCCCGGCGCCACCCGGCCGACACCGGGGCATGACGAGGCGGCCCAGCCATGAACCAGGAGACCAGCGACACCATCCATGCCACCAGTGTCGCCATCGACGGACGCGGCGTGCTCATCATGGGACCGAGCGGCGCGGGCAAGTCCGACCTGGCGCTGCGCCTGATCGATCGCGGCGCGATCCTCATCAGTGACGATTATACCACTGCCACCCGCCATGACGGCCAACTGCTGCTCGGCGCGCCGCCGACCATTGCGGGCCGGATGGAAATCCGCCACTTGGGGATTGTCGACATGCCCCATGTCGAGGCGGTGCCGGCGGCGCTGGCGATCAGACTGGACGAGGCCCCCCAACGTATGCCTGAGACAATCCCGACAATCCGGGTGGCCGGCATCCCCCTTCCGCTCGTGGCGCTCGCCGGTAAAGAACCCTCCGCCCCGATCAAGGCCGAGCTGGCCCTGCGACGGTTTGACGAAGCGAAGGGCACGCCATGAGCCAGTCCCCCGCGCCCAGCCCCGGCCCCAAGCCTATCCTGATCGTCACCGGCCTGTCCGGCGCGGGCAAGTCGACCAGCCTGCGCACGCTGGAGGATGCCGGATGGGAGACGGTCGACAATCTGCCGCTGGCGCTGCTCGACCGGCTGCTCGCTGCCCCGGCGCCGGCCGGTCATGATGCGAGCGAACGCCCGATCGCTATCGGCATCGATGCCCGCACGCGGGGTTTTGCGGCTGATACCATCCTTGCCAGCATCGCCACGTTGCGGGCCCGAGGGGACCGGCCCATTGCCATCCTCTTCCTCGACTGCGCGGATGCGGTGCTGGAGTTGCGCTACGACGAAACCCGCCGGCGCCACCCGCTCGCGCTCGATCGCCCGGCGGCCGATGGCATTGCGCGCGAACGCGAACTGCTCGAACCGCTGCGTCGCGCGGCGGACCATATGATCGACAGCAGCGACCTGACCAGCAACGGCCTCCAGCAGGCGATCCGCCAGCGCTTTGGCGGCCATTTCGAATCGACCCTGACGCTGCTCTCCTTCGGCTTCTCACGCGGGGTGCCGCGCAATGCCGATTTTCTGTTCGACATGCGTTTTCTGCAGAACCCATATTGGGATGAAGCGCTGAGGCCGCTCACCGGGCGCGATGCGCCGGTGCGAGCGCATGTCATGGCCGACCCCCTGTTCGAGACGATCGTGGGGCAGATCACGACCATGCTGACCACGCTGCTCCCGCGCTACGCCCGAAACGGCAAGGCCTATGTCACCATCGCGTTCGGCTGCACAGGCGGGCGGCATCGTTCCGTCTGCACGGCCGAGGAAATCGCGCGGCGCTTGCGCAGCGCGGGCTTTTCGCCCACGGTTGCCCACCGCGATCTGGAATCGGGACTGCTGGACGCTGAGGAAAAGCCGCGTCATAGCGAGCGGGGATGACAATCAAATGGCGGGACGCTGACAGATCATGATTGGACTAGTGCTGGTGACGCATGGCGGGCTGGCGACCGAATTTCGGGTAGCGATGGAACATGTCGTAGGCCCGCAGGACGCCATCGAGACCGTCGGCATCGGCCCTGATGACGATATGGAAGTGCGCCGCGCCGACATTGCCGCCGCCGTCGAGCGGGTCAATGACGGCTCAGGCGTGATTCTGTTGACCGACCTGTTCGGGGGCACGCCCTCCAACCTCGCCATCTCGCTGCTCGATGCCGGCCGGGTCGAAGTGATCGCCGGGATCAACCTGCCCATGCTGATTCGGCTGGAAAGCGCCCGTCGCACGATGAGCGTGACGCAAGCGGTTGCCGCCGCCCGGGAAGCCGGCAAGAAATATATCAGCGTTGCCTCGGAACTGCTGGGGGACATGAATTGAGCCAGCTGCCATGAGCGACACGGCCACCCACAGGACCGTCCGGATCTCCAACAAGCGCGGCCTGCACGCCCGGGCCAGCGCGAAGTTCGTCACGCTGGCCACGGGCCTGCCCGCCACCATCAAGGTGCGCAAGGACGGGCATGAGGTGGTCGGCACGTCGATCATGGGGCTGATGATGCTGGGCGCGGCGATGGGGGACGAAATCGTCATTTCCGCCAGCGGCGATGACGCGCTGGCCGCGCTGGAAGCCGTCACCGCGCTGATCGAGGATCGCTTCGGCGAGGAATAGGCCGCTTGTGATCCGCGAAATAACCGGCTTCTCCAATCCGCTGATCAAGCGCGTGCGGAGCCTGCGCGAGAAAAAACTACGCAAGCGCGAAGGGCTGTTCCTCGCCGAAGGGCTACGCATTCTCACCGAGGCGCGCGAGGGCGGCATCCTGCCCGAAATGCTCTTCCTCGCCCTGGGCGAACCGCCCCATCCACTGGCGCAGGCGCTTGTGGAGGATGTGACCGCCGCCGGCGGCGAGGTCATTCTCACCCCCCCGGACATCTTGAGCAAAATCTCGGGCAAGGAAAATGCGCAGGCCGTCGTCGGCGTCTATCGCGATCAGCTGACGCCGCTGCCCGCGCTCGACCGCACCGCCGCGCCGATCTGGTTCGTGGCGCAGGCCATGCGCGACCCCGGCAATCTCGGCACGTTGCTGCGGATTGGCGATGCGGTCGGCGCGGGCGGCGTCATCCTCGTGGACGATTGCGTCGATCCTTTCTCCGTCGAGACGGTGCGGGCGTCCATGGGAGCGCTGTTCACGCAGGCGGTCGTGCAGGCGGATTGGGCCGATTTCATCGCATGGCTGCGCACGGGACCGGGACAGCTTGTGGGCACCAGCCTCAATACCGATGCCGATTATCAGCAACCGCGCTACGACGCACCGACCTTCCTGCTCATTGGCAATGAAGCGCGCGGCCTGCCCTCAGACTATGAGACAGCCTGCGACCTGCTGGTGAAAATCCCGATGATGGGCCGCGCCGACAGCCTCAACGCCTCGGTCGCGGGGGCCGTGATGGCCTATGAGGTGCTCAACCAGCGACGCGCCTAGGATCGCGGCAACGGAGTAGTCTGCTGCGGCAAGCCCTCGGACCACGGGGCTCTTCCCTCATCCGGAACTCGCAACAGCCCCGCATCGATCGGCGATGCCGACCGGCACCAGTCTCGCTGCGGCGGTCGCAATCTTTCGGTTCATGGCCCGCGACGCCGAAACATGCCGAGCGGAAATTCTGCCGAACGACCCGGATTGAACGTCCTCCCGAGCGGGGCTGCAAATCGACGAGAGCCGCTTTTCACGACCGCATGATCCACTGGCGCTCGGCGCCATTCGCCAGTAACGGCGTGAAAACGCGTGAGCGGGAACAAGCGGTCAGGGGGAAAGATGAGCGGGATAACACACAGCGCGCCGGCAACCACAAGCGGGCTTGCCGCCATGGTCCGCCACCGCCGCGTCCTCGTCGCCAGCCTCGCCGGCACGACGATCGAATTCTACGATTTCTACGTCTATGCGACGGCAGCCAGCCTCGTCTTCGGCCCGCTCTTCTTCCCCGCTTCCTCGGCGACGGCGCAATTGCTCTCCGCTTATGCCAGCTTCGCCCTCGCCTTTCTCGCCCGCCCGCTGGGCGCGGCGGTGTTCGGCCATTATGGCGACCGGATCGGGCGCAAGTCCACGCTCGTCGCCTCGCTCATGCTGATGGGCGCCTCCACCTTCCTCATCGCCTTCCTGCCGACTTATGCGATGATCGGCTGGTGGGCGCCGCTGCTGCTGTGCATCCTGCGCTTCGGTCAGGGCTTTGGCCTTGGCGGCGAATGGGGCGGCGCGGCCCTGCTTGCGGTGGAGAATGCGCCGCCCGGCTGGCGCGCGCGCTTCGGCATGATGCCGCAACTGGGCGCCCCGCTCGGCTTCATCGCCGCCAATGGCCTGTTCCTGCTGCTCGGCCTGTGGCTCAGCGAGGCGGAGTTTGTCAGCTGGGGCTGGCGCCTGCCGTTCATCGCCAGCGCGTTGCTCGTGATCATCGGCCTGTGGGTGCGCCTGAAGCTGGGCGAAACGCCCGAATTCCGCGCGGCACTGGCCGAGAAGCCGCCGGCCGCCGTGCCGATGGTGGAACTGCTGTCGCGCCATTTGCGGCAGACGATGGCCGGCACGCTGGCTGTCGTCGCCTGCTTCGCGCTCTTCTATATCTCGACCGCCTTCGCGCTGGGCTATGCCACGGCGACGCTGGCCATGCCGCGCGAGAAGGTGCTCGCCATCCAGCTTGCCGCGATCTTCATGCTCGCGATCGGCATCATCATCGCTGGCTGGTGGTCGGACAAGGCCTCCGCCCATCGTGTGCTCGTGGCCGGCTGCGCAGCAACGATTCCGCTCGGCTTCATGTTCGGCATCGGTTTCGATGCGGCGCACCCCGGCCTGCTGTTCATCGTGCTCGCCATCGCGCTGTTCATCATGGGCTTTGCCTATGGCCCGCTGGGCGAATGGCTGACCAGCCTGTTCCCGGCGCGCGTGCGCTATTCCGGCTCGTCCTTCGCCTTCAATGTCGGCGGCATATTGGGCGGCGCGCTGGCTCCGATCATCGCGCAATATCTGGTGAGCAGCCACGGCATCGGGTCCGTTGGCCTCTACCTGTCAGCCGCGGGGATGGTGAGCCTGATCGGCCTCGTCTGGCTGGCGCGCGAATAGGCCCCCGGGCGACCGACAATCCGGCGGCGATCCGTTGACCGCCGCCGGCATTCACATCATCGCGCGGTCTAGACCAGCGCCCCGTGGCAATGCTTGTATTTCTCGCCGGAACCGCACGGGCAAGGTGCGTTGCGGCTGATATCCTGCCCGGCATAGTCCTGATCCATCGCCACGCCGACGGGCGGACGCGGGATAGTGGTGGTAATGAAACCGCGCGTGCCGGCATCGATATCCCCGCTGTCGTCCTCGCCCGTGAACGGGTCGATATGACTGGTGAGGAAACTGGGCAGTTCCGGCAGCGGCGGCGGTGCCGGGTCCTGCATCTGGAACTGCAAGTTGCTGACAGTCCGGGTCACATCCTCGCGGATGTTGTTGAGCATGCGGTGGAACAGCGCAAAGGCTTCCTGCTTATACTCGTTGAGCGGCGTCTTCTGGGCATAGGCGCGCAGATGGACGACCTGCCGCAGCGCATCGAGCGTGGCGAGGTGCTCCTTCCAGTGATGATCGAGATTCTGGAGCAGAATGCTCTTCTCGATCTGCACCCAGCTCTCCTCGCTGAGCGGCGCGATCTTCTCGGCGAGCACGGCGTCCGACATCGTGATGAGCCGTTCGGCGAACATCTCGGGCTCGACGCTCTCTTCGTCCAGCCAGCCGTCAATATCCGGCTTGAGCCCCAGCAGATCCTCGATCTGCGCCTTGAGCCCGGCAATATCCCATTGCTCGGGATAAGTCCCATGCGGGCAGGCCATTTCGATGAGATTATGGATGGTCTCGTGACGCATGTCCGTCATCGTCTCGGTGACGGCATCGGCATCCATGATGTTGGCGCGCTGCTCGTAGATGACCTTGCGCTGATCGTTCATCACGTCGTCATATTCGACGACCTGCTTGCGCACGTCATAGTTGCGCTGCTCGACCTTGCGCTGCGCGGTCTCGATCGCCTTGGACATCCACTTGGAGGGCGGCAAGGCCTCGCCATCCTCCAGGCTGCTGCGCATCATCTTCGCGAACAGCGTGTCCGGACCGAAGATGCGCAGCAGATCATCGTCGAGGCTCAGGTTGAAGCGCGACAGGCCCGGATCGCCCTGACGACCCGAACGACCACGCAGCTGGTTGTCGATGCGCCGGCTCTCATGGCGCTCCGTGCCGAGCACGAACAGCCCGCCGACGCTGAGCACCTGCTCGCGCTCATCGACAATTTCCCGCTGGATGCGCGCGATGGCGGCCTCCCGCTCGGGCCCTTCCGGCAGATCGGCCAGTTCGGCCTCCACGCGGGCTTCAAGATTGCCGCCCAGCTGAATATCGGTGCCGCGCCCGGCCATATTCGTGGCAATCGTCACCGCGCCAAGCCGGCCGGCCTGCGCCACGATGCCGGCTTCCTGCTCGTGGAAGCGGGCGTTGAGCACATTATGCGGCACCTTCTCCTGCTTGAGAAATTCGGAAAGCATTTCCGACTTCTCGATCGAGACGGTGCCGACCAGCACGGGTTGCCCCTTTGCCTGATGATCGCGGATGGTCTGCGCGATGCCGCGGAACTTGTCCTCGGTGCTCTTGTAGAACAGATCCTCCTCATCCTGCCGCTGAATCGGCAGGTTGGTGGGGATCGTCACCACGTTCATCTTGTAGATGTCGAAAAATTCCGCCGCCTCGGTGGAGGCCGTGCCGGTCATGCCGGAGAGCTTGGGATACATGCGGAAATAATTCTGGAACGTGATCGAGGCGAGCGTCTGGTTCTCCGGCTCGATCTGCGCGCCTTCCTTGGCCTCGACCGCCTGATGCAGCCCGTCCGACCAGCGCCGACCATCCATCATGCGACCGGTGAACTCGTCGATGATGATGACCTTGTTGTCCTTGACGATATAATCGATATCGCGGCGGAACATGAAGATCGCCCGCAGCGCTTGGTTCACATGATGAACCACCTGCGTATTCTCGAAATCATAGAGATTGCCGCCCTGGAGCAGCCCGGCATTCTCGAGCATCCGCTCGACCTTCTCGGTGCCGTCCTCGGTAAGGACGATGCTGCGCTGCTTCTCGTCCTTTTCATAATCCTCCGGCGCCAGCTGCTTCACCAGCGCGTCGACAGCCAGATACATTTCCGATTTATCGTCGGTCGGGCCGGAAATGATGAGCGGCGTGCGCGCCTCGTCGATCAGGATCGAGTCCACCTCGTCGACGATCGCGTAATTGAACGGGCGCTGCACCATCTGGCTGCGCTCATATTTCATATTGTCGCGCAGATAGTCGAAGCCCAGCTCGTTATTCGTCGCATAGGTGACGTCCGCGTCATAGGCCGCGCGGCGTTCCTGTTCATCCAGATTGGGGATGATGACGCCGGTGGTGAGGCCGAGGAAGCGATAGACGCGGCCCATCCACTCGCAGTCGCGACTGGCGAGATAGTCGTTCACCGTGACGACGTGGACGCCCTTGCCTTCCAGCGCATTCAGATAGGTGGCCAGCGTGGCGACCAGCGTCTTGCCCTCGCCGGTGCGCATCTCGGCGATCTCACCGCGATGCAGGACGATGCCGCCGATCATCTGCACGTCATAATGGCGCTGACCGATCACCCGCTTGGCGGCCTCCCGCACGGTCGCGAATGCCTCGGGCAGCAGATCATCAAGCTTGGTTCCCTCGGCAAGACGGGCGCGGAACTTGCCGGTCTGGCCAGTCAGTTCCTCGTCGCTCATCGCTTCCATCGTCGGCTCAAAAGCTGCAATCTGGTCAACGACCTTGCGGAGGGACTTCACGTAACGATCGTTGGACGATCCGAAAATGGATTTGGCGAGCGCGCCGAACATGGGCGGATTTCCTGTCTGAAAAAGAGAGATAGGGCGGCCGGACCGATAGCCCGGCATCAGTCGCGCACCATCGGCGCACGACGGGAAATGCAGGCCGCGCGTGCGACCCGGCTGGCGCCTATTTAAGCCAGCTCTGCTTGAGCAGGAGTAATGTGTGAACATTGCGAACCGGCGCCTGCCAGTCCGACGACACGGATGGCCCCAGATCGTGACCAAGACGCGGCGGCTGATTCTGCGGGCGCAACCCGGCCTGCCTCGCCACCACGCCGTTCTGTGCGACCGCGACCACCGCACTCAGCTCCACCGGCGCGCGCTCGACCGGTCGCTCGCCAGCCACAAGGCCGGTCAACGACGCGAGAAGCGCGGACAAGAGGATCATCAACTGCAAGCGCGGTCCACTCCACATACCGAACCGGCATCACATAGGATGCGATGCCCGGTTCGTCCATGCCATTATCATCGTTATCTGCGTGCACGGGCTGACAACAACGCCATTGGAGCCGGGCCGGCGATGCGCTATTCGGCCGCCATGACTGATCGCTCGCCCCTCGCCCGCCCCTTCCCCGCCATGCCCGCTATCGGCGGCGTGACGCCACGCATCGCGCGTGCCGGCTACAAGGACTGGGGCCGCTGCGACCTGACCTTCATCGAACTGGCGCCGGGCACCAGCGTTGCCGGCGTGGTCACCCGGAGCCAATGCCCCTCGCCGGAAGTCGAATGGTGCCGCAGTGCGCTGCCGCAGGGCCATGCCCGCGCGCTTGTCGTCAATGCCGGCAACAGCAATGCCTTTACCGGCCACCGCGGCCGCGCCGCCGTGGACGCGATCGCCGCGCGCACCGCCGCGCATCTTGATTGCGCGCCCGAGCTGGTGTTCGTCTCCTCGACCGGCGTGATCGGCGTGCCTCTGCCTGTCGACAAGGCGGAGGCCGGACTGGATGCCGCCTTTACGGCCGCGCCGTGCACATGGGAGGACGCCGCCGCCACGATCATGACGACGGACACCTTCCCCAAGGGGGCCGTCGCACAGGCGGTGATCGGCGATCGCACGGTCAATATCACCGGCATCATCAAGGGGTCCGGCATGATCGCGCCGGATATGGCGACGATGCTCGGCTATATCTTCACGGACGCCGCCGTGGCCCCGGCGCTGCTCCAGCAGATGCTGAACGAAGCCAATATTCACAGCTTTTCCTGCATCACCGTCGATAGCGACACATCGACCAGCGACACGGTGCTTGCCTTCGCCACCGGCACGGCTGGGAACAAGCCGCTCGCCAGCATGGATGATCCCGGCGCGGACGCGCTTGCCGCGGCCATCCGTCAGGTCTGCCTGGAGCTGGCGCATCTGGTGGTGCGCGATGGCGAGGGTGCGAGCAAGTTCATCGAGATCAGCGTGACCGGCGCGACCAGTGACGAGAGCGCCCGCCGGGTGGCGCTCTCCATCGCCAACTCACCGCTGGTCAAGACGGCGATCGCGGGCGAGGACGCCAATTGGGGCCGTGTCGTCATGGCGGTCGGCAAGGCGGGGGAACCAGCCGAGCGCGACCTGCTCTCCATTCGCTTCGGGGCGACCGAAGTCGCCCGCAAGGGGCTGGCGGTGGACGGCTATGACGAAGCGCCGGTCGCCGCGCACCTCAAGGGGCAGGAGATCGACATCGGCGCCGATCTTGGCCTTGGCGACGGCCGCGCGACGGTGTGGACCTGCGACCTGACGCATGGCTACATCGCCATCAATGCCGATTATCGGAGCTGAGCGGATGGACGCCCTGACCGCCCCCGTCGCCGCGCTGATACGGCAGGTCGCCGCCGATGTCGTGATGCCACGTTATCGCAACCTCGCGGCCGACGAAATCATCGAGAAGGCCGCCGACGAGCTGGTCACCATCGCGGACCGCGAAAGCGAACTGCGCTTGCAGGAGGGGCTCGCCCGGCTGCTGCCCGAGGCGGGCATTGTCGGCGAGGAGGCCTGCGCGGCCAATCCGGCGCTGGTCGATCAGCTCGGGCACGGCCTCAACTGGCTGATCGACCCCATTGACGGCACCAGCAATTTCGCCGCCGGCAAGCCGCCCTTCGGCCTCATGATCGCGCTGGTCGATGGTGGCGAAACGCTGGCAGGCTGGATGCTCGATCCGCTGACCGATCGCCTGTGCCACGCCACGCGCGGCAAGGGCGCGACGATCAACGGCGAGCCTGTTCGCGCGCGGGAAAGTGGCGCGCCGCTTCCCGTGGCCGGGCTATCCCTGTTGTTCGTGCGGCCGGAAGATCGGCAGGGCCTGATCGATCGCGCCGCGGGCAAGCTGCAAATGGCGGATATTCCGCGTTGCGCGGCCGAGCAATATCCCCGTGTCGTGCTGGGCGTGAACGATCTCGCCCTGTTCGAGCGCACCTTGCCATGGGATCACGCCCCCGGCGCGCTGTTCCTCAATGAAGCGGGCGGCCGTGTCGCCCGGCCGGATGGGTCGCCCTATCGCGTGGACGATGACCGCAAGGGCATGATCGCCGCGGCCTCGCCCGCCATGTGGGACCGAGCAGCGGCCATTCTCTACGGCTGAACGGTCATCCGCGCAGCCTATGCCTGCAGGCATAGGCGCAAGGGCGCTTTGCTTGTGAAAAACCGTATCGCGACCTTGCGTGCTGAACGATGGATTGGTTAATCCGGCAAATCCGCCGACAACAGCGCGGAAACGGTATTCCAGCTTTCGGTGACCAGCCGGGCGCTCTGCAACGCCCGGCTGCACCCGTCAGAGTTCGCCTTCGAGCCAGCTCTTGAGCGCGCTCTTGGGCGCCGCGCCGACCTTGGTGGCGGCAGGCGCGCCGTTCTTGAAGAGGATCATCGTGGGAATGCCGCGCACGCCGTAGCGGGTCGGGGCATCCGGGTGATCATCAATGTTGATCTTGGCGATGGTCACCTTGCCGGCGAGTTCTTCGCTAATCTCTTCCAGCGCCGGGCCGATCATCTTGCAGGGGCCGCACCACTCGGCCCAGAAATCGACAAGCACGGGCTTGTCTGCCGAGAGCACATCGGCCTCGAAACTTGCGTCGGAAATCGCCTTGGTGGCCATGGTCGCTCACTCCTTATTGTCGTTGCTATTTAGGGCGTTGGCGCGGCCGTCTCAAGGCCGGGGATCGGCAACATGTCCTGCGGCGCACCCAAGCGCGGCTTGTGGCTCTCCAGCAATGCGGCCGGCAGGTCGATGAGGCGTGGGCCGGCCGTATAGAGCAGGCTGACGCGTTGCGGGCAGCCGGGGAAAATCTCCGACAGCGCCGCAGCATAGGCGGCCATCTGCGCGATATGGGCAGCGGGCACCGCCTCCCCGTCAGCGGGCACGCGCCGGCCGGTCTTGAAATCGACGAGATGGACGAGATCCTCAGTCACCAGGAGCCGGTCGACGGTGCCAGCGATCACCTGGCCATCCACCACCGCCGCGATCGGTGCCTCGGCCAGTGCCTGCGACCCGAACAGCATGGCGTGAGCCGGATCATCCAGCACGGCCAGCACATGGCGGATCAGCGCCTGCCGCGCGGCCCCCTCAGTAAGGCCACCGACACCCGCCAGCCAGCGATCCGCCGCGTCCGCGCGATCGCGCGGGGGCAGATCCGGCAAGCGCTCGAACAACGCATGGAGCAACCGACCCCGCTCGGCCGCCTGTCGCATCGCTGCATCGGGCGGCGGATCCGGCACGTCATCCTCCACCGCAGCCGACGGCGCGAGCGGACGGGGTGGCCGCGCTTCAGCCGGTGCAGGCGCATGAAGCCAGTCGGGCAGTGCATCCGGCTGCGCGGTTGCAGCCTGCGCCTCGACCCTCGCGGGCTTGACCGCCTTAAGCATGGGCGGGCCGAGCCATTGCAATCCCTCGCCCCATTCCGCGAGCGCGATGGGATCAGCCGCCAGCCGCCGCATCGCCCGCTCGGTCACCTGATACCAGCTCGTTTCCGGCGGCACACCCTTGGCGCGGCTGCTCAGCGCGCCGGTGACGACAAGCTGCTCCTGCGCGCGCGTGAGCGCCACATAGAGCAGTCGCCAATGCTCCTCCATTTCCGCCGCGTCCGCCGCTGCCATCGCCTGCTCGATCGGCGCGCCGGCCTCGCCCTTGCCCGGACGGACCAGCGGCAGTGTCAGCGCCTCGCGCACGGGTAGGGTGACCGCATCGGCGCGTGGCTTGGCGCCGGGATCGAACGCAGCGTCCGCGAGGATCACGATCGGCGCTTCCAGTCCCTTGGCACCATGGACCGTCATCACCCGCACCATGTCGCCCGCCTCATTGAGCTCGCGCTTGATGTCCGCATCGCCCCGGTCGAACCAGTCGATGAAGCGCTGGAGCGAAGGGTGATCGTCCGCCTCGAAGGAGAGCGCGGCGTTGACCAGCTCGTCAATGGCGTCGCGCGCCTCCTCGCCCAGCCGGGCGATGAGCTTGCGCCGCCCGGCCAAGGGACCGGAGAGGATCGCCTCCAGATAGCGATAGGGCGTGGTGAAATCGGCCGCGGCGAGCAGCGCGCGCAGCGGCGCCTGGCGCTCGGCCGGCAGGGTTGCACGCAGATGCGCCCAGAGCGAGCGCCCCTCCGGCCGCAGGGCGCGGGCCATCAGATCATCCTGACTCCAGCCGAGCAGCGGCGAGACCAGCAGATTGGCCAGATTGAGATCATCCTCCGGCTGCACGGCGAAGCGGACCGCCGCCAGCAGATCCTGCACCGCCAGCGGCGCCTGCAGACGCAGCCGGTCGACCCCCGCCACCGGCACGCCGGCCTCATAGAGCCGCGCGACGATGAGGCGGGACAGCGCCCCCCGGCTGCGCAGCAGGATGAGGATATCGCCCGGCCGCGCGGCGCGCCCCTGCGACTGGAGCCAGACGGGCTCAGCCAGCCAGCCCTTGATCAGCCAGGCGATCTTTTCGGCATGGCGGCGCTGATGATCGGCGAGCCAGTCCTCGTCGCCCTCGGTCGGGCTTTCCTCCGGTTCGGCTTCTTCGTCACCCTCCGGCAGGATCAACGATGTCGGCGGAAGCAGCAGCACCTTGCCGGGATGTTCCCGCGCACTGCGGTGCGGCGCGGAGGGAATATCCAGCCCCAGCGCCCTGTGGCCGACCTCATCCAGCACCGCATCGACCACGTCCAGCACGGCAGGCATGGACCGGAAGCTGAGCGACAGAGGCAACTCGGCAAAGGGATGCCCCACCCGCTCGGTCGCCTCACGGAAGAAACGCAGGGCTTTCAGGAACGCCTCCGGACTGGTGCCCTGAAAGCCGAAAATCGCCTGCTTGGTATCGCCCACCACGAACAGCGTGCGCAGCGCACGGGCGGCATCATCCTCTTCCGCTTCCAGAAACTCCGCGACGATCGACCAGACGATGTCCCACTGGGCATCATTGGTATCCTGCGCCTCGTCGACGAGGATATGGTCGACGCGCTGGTCGAGCTTGTAGCGGATCCAGTCCGCCATGCCGGCCTGCGTCAGCAAGGCACTGGTGCGGCCGATCAGATCATCGAAATCCACCGCGCCGGCCTGCCGCTTGGCGTGGTCATAAGCGCGGGCATAGGCACGGCCGGCGATCAGCCCCTGCGCGGCGGTGCGGGCATAAGCCACCTGCCGGCGCAGATCGAGCAGCGAGCCGGCCGCTTCGCCCGCCTGAGCGGCGAGCGCCACATAGTCAGGCTCGGCCGCCAGCAGCTTATCGCGATTGCGGTTCTTGACCTCACCATCCCTAGTCAGCAACGCGGACCGCACATCCTCCAGCAGCGCCACCCGCACGGGCCCATCAGCCGCCAGCCAGCGCATGACCAGATCTGCGCAGGCGACGCCCGACGCCGCTCCCCATGCGCGGTTGGCCGCCGCCACCGCCCGCAGCGCGCCGAGCGGAAAGGCGCTGTCCGCGCAGCACTCGGCCAGTGCATCCTCGATATCGCCGTCTGGCAGACCGAGGAAGCTGAGGAGAAAACTCTCGATATCCTCCGGCAGCGCGTCGAGCAGGCGCGCGGCGGACACGCATCTGGCGAGATAGGCCAGCGTCCCCGCCTCACCGAGCCGCAGCGCCAGCATTTCCAAGGCCGCGCCCACGGCCGTGTCGCCATCCCGCTCCGCCGTCTCGATCATCGCAATCAGCGAGCGGCGGGACAGTTCGGCATGCCCGCGATCATCAAGCGGTTCGAAGCCGGGCACCAGCCCCGCTTCCAGCGGAAAGGCCGCAAGCAGCGACTGGCAGAAACTGTGGATCGTCTGGATGCGCAGGCCCCCGCCCGTCGCATCGAGCACGCGGGCAAACAGCAACCGCGCGCGCGCGACCGACTCCGGGCCGGGATCTTCGCCCAGCGCGATCAGGTCGGCCGCGACGTCCGGCCCCTTGCCCTGCACCCAGCGCGCCAGGCGGCTATGCACCCGCTCGGCCATTTCCGCAGCGCCCGCCTTGGTGAAGGTGAGGCACAGGATGCGCTCCGGCGCGACGCCGGCGAGGAGCAGCCGCAGCACCCGCGCGGAGAGCACATGGGTCTTGCCCGTGCCCGCCGAGGCGCTCAGCCAGACATGCTGGCGCGGGTGCGAAGCCTCCGCCTGCTCGGCCTTGAGCGGCTTGAGCGCGCCGGGATCAGCCATGTCCGCCTCCGGGCCGGCCACCGCGCCCGAACCATTCGTCGAGGCGCATGAGCTGGTCATAATCGGTGAAGACCGGCGCATCGGAATGCGGACGGGCGGCAAACGGCTCGTCCCCGGTCAGCCAGCGGGCGGCGGCCTCGTCGAAAAAACCCTCGACGATCGGCAGGAAATCACCGGTCACGATCCGGCCCCGGCTGCCCTTGGCGTCCGTCACCGCCTTGCGGCTGCCGAACTGGCCATTGGCCGCCTTGTTCAGCCGCCAATATTCGAAGGCGCCGACCGATGTGCCTATGGGCACCGGCCCGAAACCGCCCTCGCGCGCGATCAACCCGAGCAGGCCGAGCTGGAGCGAGAAGCCGGCCTTCACCTGATTGACCGTGGCAACCGCGCCGCTCTTATAATCGATGATGCCCACCGAGCCATCCGCCAGCCGGTCCACCCGGTCCGGCTTGCCGCCCAGCGTGATGCCGCCGCGCTCGATCTTGCCCCATTGCTCACCGAACAGGATATCGCGCCCGGCCTCCCCCAGCGTCGCCACTTCCGCCGCGACCCAGTCGAGCGCGGCGAGCAGGCGTGGTTGCCACAGCGCCTTGAGCAGCGGATGCGCCGCCGCGTCGGCGATCATCGCCCGCGCCAGCGCCGCCAGCTTGACCGGATCGCCGCTGCCTTCCTCCATCCAGCGTTGCAGCACGTCATGCGCACGGGTGCCGCGCCAGGCCGGCCCCGGATCTGCATCGACCGGTTCCAGCGTGGAGAGCCGCAATATGCGGGCAGCATAGAATGCATAGGGATCGGCGCGGAGGCGATCGACATCGGTGACGGCGATGGCGCGCGGGCGCGCGCTGGCCGGCGGGCATGGCGCGGGCTGCGGATAGGCCGGGGCCGGCCCGGCCGGATGATCGATGGCCTTGGCCAGCGTGATTGGCCGGCCATCTTCCACCCAGCGCTCGCCGGTCATCGCTTTCAATCGCAGCCAGAAGCGCGAGGCGATGGTCGGCGCGGAAGCATCACGGCGCGCGCGGGAGAGCAGCACCTGCGGCGCGCCAAGGCCGTTGGAGAAATCATGGGCGGCAAGGCCGATGCGATAATCCAGCCCCGGCAGGCCGAGTGCGCGGCGGATGCGCGGCGCCAGCCACGGGTCCGGCAGCGGCAGGCCCGGCCAGACGCCCTCGTTCAGCCCGGCGAGGATCATCAGATCCGCCTGCTGGAGCCGTGCTTCGAGCAGGCCCAATATCTGCACGCGCGGATGCCCGCCCTGCGGCGGCCGCACCGCCTGCGCGGCGAGGATCTGCCCGAGCATGCCGACGAACCCGGCCGGATCGGCGAGCGGCGGCCCATGCACCGCCGCGACTTCCGCATCCGCCAGACAGCGCGCGGCCGCATGGCCCTGATGCCCCGCCCACACACGCTCCCCGGTGAGCACGGAGGCGACCTCCCGCACTGCCGCGAACAGCGCCGGCAGCGGCCGCGCCTGCGCGAAAGCGGCTTCGATCGGCGCCAGCAGCGCCGCGACATCAGGCCACCATGCCCGCACCGTCTCCCGCAGCGTCTGTTGCCGCCGGCCGCTCTGCGACAGCATCGCGGTAATGCCCGCAAGGCCCGCACCCGGCCGGGGACCGCGCAGCAGCAGGTCCAGCCCGCGCACCGCCTCCAGCCATGGCAGGCGCCCCTCGCCCGCCATCACCAGCGGATGCTTGAGCAAGGCGAGCAAGGCGACCGGCGCAAACTCATCGGCCCCGGCCTGTGCCAGCGCCAGCAATAATGTGCCTGGCGGGAGCTGCACCAGCGGACGGCCGGCGCTGTCGTCCGCCGCGATGCCCCAGCGGGCCAGATGCGCCGAGACGCGGGTCGCGAGCGCGCGGTCCGGCGTCACCAGCGCGGCAGTGCGCTCCGGCGTCTCGACCGCCTCGCGCAGCGCGATGGCGATGGCCTGCGCTTCCTCGGCCGGGTTGGCGGCCTCGATGGCGCGCACCTCCTTGAGCGAGCGCTCGGCGGCGGGCACATCCGGCCAACCGCCGGTGAGCAAGGGGGGCAACATGGCATTGCTGATCGCCCGGCCGCGCGCCGCACGGGCATCATGCTCGCTGCCCCAGCGCCACAGCGCGACTTCATCGCGGTGCGCGTCCATCCGCTCGAGCAGCAGCTTGAGCGCATATTGGGGATGCGCCTCATTGGCTGGCGGGGGTAGCGCCTGCCCCGGCTCGGGCGGCTTGACCGGGCCGATGGCCTCCCATTGCCCGGCCGTCAGGTTGAGATCGAGGTCGGGTAGCACGACCATGCCCTGCGGCAGCCCCGCTACCGTCTTGAGCAGCCCGGCGACGGCCGGCGCGCTGGTGACGATGCCGGCCGCGACCACGAAGCGATCCGGCGGCCTCTCCCGCCAGCGGGCCGCGACATGCTCCAGCAGCCGGTTGCGTCGTTCCGCCATATCGATGCAGCCGCGCACCGCCAGTTCGCGCTGCCACAATTCCATCAACAGCGCGAACTCGCCGAAGGCAACCTGCCAGTGGCCGGACAGTTCATCCGGCGCCAGCGCCTGCAAATCGGCCGGCCCCTTGCGCTCGACAAGCAGTTGGTCGAGCGTCTGCGCCAGCGCGGTGGCCAGCCGATAGGCCTCGCCCACCTCCAGCCGATCGCCACGCCGCGCACGCTCGCCGGCGACGAGACGAGTGAGGATCATCAACCGCTCGGCCGACGGGATCGCGGGCGGGATCGCCGCATCGCTCCCCATCGGCACCAGCGCGCTCCCCAGCGTCTCGCCCAGATCGACATCGCCCACCGGCACCAGCCGGGGTAGCAACAGGCCATTGCCGGAGGCGCGCACAAAGGCGTCACGCACAGCCCGGATTGCACGGTTGTTGGGGAGCAGCACGATGCCGCGGGCCAGTGCCAACCCACCATCGGCGCGGCCGTGCCGGGCGAGCAGGCCGGCCGCAAGCGCATCGGCAAAGGCCCGGTGCGCGGGAATGGTGTAAAGGGCCGGTCCCCGGCGCTCAGCCATAGGCGATACCGTCCTCGACCAGCGGAATGGCCTCGGGCGTACCCACATCGAACCACAGGCCGGGATGCACCACGCCATAGGCCCGCCCCGCCGCGATCGCCCGGTCCCAGAAGATATTGGTCGAGAAATGATCCGACGGCGGATCGGTGATGAGCGCGGGCGAGATGATCTGAACCGTGGTGAACACGAAGGGCGCCAGCCGGCCAGGCCGGCGCCGCGTCACCCGCCCCATGCCGTCCATATGGAAATCGCCCGGCCCCTTGTGACCCGTCGCATAGGCATGCGGGATCATGAGCAGCAGCACATCCATGATCGCCGGGTCCCAGCGCGCCGCCATCTCGCGGATCGAATCGAACGGGCCGTTGAGCCAGAGATTGTCACTCGCCGCGCACAGGAACGGCTGGTCGCCGAGCAACGGCAACGCCTTCACCAGCCCGCCGCCCGTCTCCAGCAACTGGTCGCGCTCGTCCGAGATGATATATTCCGCGCCGGTGCGCCGCGCCCGGGCGCGCAGATGCGCCTCGATGGCGTCGGCGAGATAATGGACATTGACGACCGTGCGGCGGATACCCGCTTCCTCGATCCGATCGAGCGCATGATCCATGAGCGGCTGGCCGGCGACCATGATGAGCGGCTTGGGCCGCGTCGCCGTCAGCGGCCGCATGCGCTTGCCGAGACCAGCGGCCATCAGCATCGCGGTCTCCAGCCGCAAGCTCATGCCACGCGATCGCCAATGCGCAGGACGCCGCGTGCTGTGGCCGGGATGTTGGCGGCGAACCAGCGCGCCACGGGTTCCAGTGCCGGATGGGCCAGATCGCGCTCCAGCAGCCCCCACATGCGCGGCAGATAATCGAGATAGCGCGGCTTGCCGTCGCGCTGGCACAGGCGCGTGAAAATGCCGATGATCTTGGCGTTGCGCTGGGCGCCCAGCACCGCATAGGCAGCGCGGAAATCCGCCGAGGTGGGCGCTATTGCCTCATAATGGGCGAGCATCGCGGTCTCCACGGCGGGCGACACATCGCGGCGCGCATCCTGCAGCAGCGAGACCAGATCATAGGCCGGATGACCGGCAAGTGCGTCCTGAAAATCGAGCAGCCCCAGCCCGCGCGAGCGGCCCGCGTCGGGCAGCAGCATGATATTCTCGGCATGATAATCGCGCAGCACCGTGACGACCGGCGCGGCATCACGCTCGGCAATCGGCAGCACCGCATCCCATGCCGCCATGTAGCCCACCTCGTCGACCGTCAGCCCGGCCGCCGGGCAGAACCATTCGGTGAGCAGGGCCACCTCGCGCTGATAGACGGCGCGATCGTAGGGCGGCAGGCATTCGGCCGCCGGAAGCCGGTGAAGATCGGCAAGCAGCGACACGGCGCGGGTATAAATGCCCTGCTCCTCGTCGGGCACGGCATCGAGCCGCTCGCGCACCCGTGCGTCGCCAAAATCCTCCAGCAGCACCAGCCCCTGCTCCAGATCGCGCGCGAGAATGCCCGGCGCCGCAAAGCCATGGCCGCACAGCCACTCGCCAACAGCGATGAACGGGCGCGGATCCTCATGCGGCGGCGGCGCATCCATCAGCACCGCGCCGCGCGCGCCATCGACCACGCGGAAATAGCGGCGGAACGAGGCATCGCCGGCGAGCGGCAGAATATGCGCGCCGGCCCATCCGGCAGCGGCAAGGAAAGCGGGCGCGCCGGCCGGCGGAATCATGTCTGGGACCATCGCTCTGTCCAAGCCCCCGGCACGTCGACTGTCAAGGTCCGCGCGCCATCCGCATCCACGGCAATGTGGATCACCAGGGCGATATCGGCATAAAGTCCGGCAAGCCGGTCCGGCCATTCGATGACCAGTGCGCCCCCGTCCAGCCAGTCATCGAGCCCCAGTTCCTCGACTTCGCCGGCATCTTCCAGCCGGTAGAGGTCGACATGAGCGAGTGGCAGGCGCGTTTCGGGCGGTTCATAGCCCTGCACGATGGCGAAGGTCGGGCTCGGCGCCTCCCCGATGAAGCCGAGGCCGCGCAGGATGCCGCGCGCCAGCGTCGTCTTGCCCGCGCCCAGCCCGCCTTCCAGCATGACGACATCGCCCGGCCGAAGCTGGCCGGCGATCATCCGGCCAATCTGCTCCATCGCCGTCCCATCTGCCGGTCGCAAAATCGTTGTCGCCATCGCTCAGTCCCCGCGCGGCAGGTCGATCGTCACGATCGTCCCGCGTCCCGGCTCCGACTGCAGGCTCACGCTGCCGCCATGCGCCTCGACGAGCTGGCGCACCAGCGGGAGTCCGAGGCCGGAAGTCTGCCCTTCCCCATCACGCCCGAACCGCGCAAAGGCATCGAACAGCCGCACCTGCGTCTTGCTGTCGATGCCGGGACCATCATCCGAGACCGTGATGCGCACCATCCTGCCGACCCCCTCGGCGTGGAGGAGCACGCGCCCGCCCGTGCCGACATAACGCACGGCATTATCCACGACATTCCCGATCGCCTGACGGATACGCCGCCCGTCCCCCGTCACCGTGCCGATCTGCGGGGATATGGTCAGCGCGACGTCAATCTCGCGCACCGCCGCCTGCGCCGCGAACCGGCTCGCCACCTCCTGCAACAGCGCCTCGACCTCGACCGGCTTGCGCTCGATCGGCAGGCCGCCCGCCGCGCCCTGCGTGAGGTCCAGCACATTGTCGATCAGCCGGGCGAGCCGCGTCGTGCTGGTGATGATCGCATCGATATAATCGCGCGCCTGCGAGGACAGGTCGCCAGCATAGCCCGCCTGCATCATCTCGGCAAAACCGGCGATCGACGTGAGCGGCGTGCGCAATTCATAACTCATGTTGGAAACGAAGGCGGTCTTGACGCGATCAGCATCCTCCAGCGCCTCGTTGCGGTCGCGCAGCGCCTGCTCGATACGGCGGCTGTCGGACGTGTCGAGCATCACGAACAGCGCATTGCCATCCGGGAGCGGAATCGCCGCAAACTCGAAATGCCGCCCATCGGCAAAAGCGATGCGGCCTTCACGTTGCCGGCGCTCGACTGTAGCCGCTCGAATGAGTTGGTGGACAAGACCCGATTGCTGGGGCTTTGCGAGCCGGTCGGCCACGGCCGCCATCAGTTCGTCGACACGCGGATGCATGGCGAACTGCGCTTCCTGCACGCCCCAGATCTGGCGGAAGCGACTGTTCCACAGCTGCAACCGGCCATCGGAGGAAAAGACCGCGATCGCCTCGAACAGATTGTCGAGCATCGCCGTGCGCACGCGCAGCAGCGTGTCGCGCGCGCTGGAGAGCTGCATATGCTCGGTGCGATCCTCGAAGATGAGAAGCAGCCCGCCATCGGGCAGCGGCTGGGCATAGACGCGCAGATGCACGCCGTCGCGCAGCCGCCAATTCTCCTCCTGCGCGGTGGGCGACTGAAACCATTGCCGGCGCTCGGCCCGCCAGGCGGGGAAATCGGGGGTCTCGGGGACCAGTCCGGCATCGCGCATGGCGTCCAGCACCCGGTCGAAATCGGTATCGACCGCGCCGGTATCCGGCCGCAGCCCGAAAAGGCTGAGGAAGGGCTGATTGCAGAATTTGAGCCGCTGGTCCGCCCCGAACTGGACGACGCCGGCCGAAAGCCGGTCCAGCATGTCGCGATTGGCCTGCACGAGGTGCCGCAGTTCGGCCCGCGCCTCCTCCAGTTCCTGCATGTCGATGGCGTAACCGGCCACGCCGACGCCGCCCAACGGCACGTCGACAATCCGCATCAGCCGCCGCTCGCCATCGACGGTGACTGGCAGCATCCGCGCCGTGGGAGCCTGCGCATCGGCGGCGCGGGCGGCGGAATCGCCGGGGGAGAGACCGTCCACCGCCTCGATCAGCTCGATGCCCTGCTCAATCACCTGCTGCGCGGACTGGCCATCGACCGCGCGCACATAGGCGCTGTTGACGAGGCTGAGGCGCTGGTCCGGCGTGCGGTGCCACACCGGCATGGGCGCTGCCTCGATCACGCCGGAGAGCGCCTCCAGCGCCTCGCGGTAGCGCGTCGTCTGGCCGCGCAATTCCTCGATCTGCGACTGGCTCTCGGTCGCGTCGAACAGCCACAGCACGATGGTGCCGGGGGTAGCGAGGTCCGCCCCCGCCGGGTCGCCGCGCACCAGCAAGGTGCGGCTCGATCCCTGTGCGCGCACCGGCAGCACGAACGCCCGGCTGCCGCGCTGCGCCGCCTTGATCTCGGCGGCCAGCGCGCGGGCATGGACCGGCTCCAGCCCACCTTCCTCGGCGACCAGCTCGGAGAGGAAGGCCGGGACAGTGGTGCGCCCCAGCCAGTTCGCGAGGCGATCGGGCGCCTCGATGCGGCCGTCGACCCGGACCAGCAGCGGAATGGCCGGCGCGGACTGGAGCAGATCGGCAAGGCGGTCCGCCTGCCCGCGCGCCTGCCGTGCCGCACTTCGGAGCGCGAGGCCAGAGGCCAGCGCCCAGACAGTGAGCGCCAGCCAGATGGCCAGCATGGCGCCGATCGCGCTGAGGGCAAGGGGGGAGAGCGATGTCACCGCGCTGGATTACGTGGCTATCCCGCTGGAGACAACGCCCGATCTCGCACGGGTGCGTTTCAGGCACGCCGGCAGCCCCGCCCAACGCAAAACGGCGACGCCTGCGCGCCGCCGTTTCGTGCTGAAGCAAGGATGCCTGCCTCAGTAGCGGTAATGATCCGGCTTGAACGGGCCTTCGACGGGCACCCCGATATAGCTGGCCTGCTTGTCGGTCAGTTTCGAGAGCTTGACGCCCAGCTTGTCGAGATGGAGCGCGGCAACCTTCTCGTCGAGATGCTTGGGCAGCACATAGACCTGGTTCTGATACTGCTCGCCCTTGGCCCACAGCTCGATCTGCGCCAGCACCTGATTGGTGAAGCTGGACGACATGACGAAGCTGGGGTGGCCGGTGGCGCAGCCCAGATTGACCAGACGGCCCTGCGCCAGCACGATGATCTTCTTGCCATCGGGGAACTGGACTTCATCGACCTGCGGCTTGATCTCGGTCCACTGCATGTTGGCCAGCGCCGCGATCTGGATCTCGCTGTCGAAATGGCCGATGTTGCAGACGATCGCCATATTCTTCATCGCGCGCATATGATCGAGCGTGATGACGTCGGCATTGCCCGTGGCGGTCACGAAGATGTCCGCGCGCGTCGCGGCCTCCTCCATGGTGACGACTTCATAGCCTTCCATCGCCGCCTGCAGCGCGCAGATCGGGTCGACCTCGGTCACCAGCACGCGCGCGCCGCCATTGCGCAGCGAGGCGGCCGAGCCCTTGCCGACATCGCCAAAACCGGCGACCACGGCGACCTTGCCGGCCAGCATCACGTCCGTCGCGCGACGGATCGCGTCGACCAGCGATTCCTTGCAGCCATAGAGATTGTCGAACTTGCTCTTGGTCACGCTGTCATTGACGTTGATCGCCGGGAAGGGAAGCTTGCCCTGCTTGGCCAGTTCATAAAGGCGGTGGACGCCGGTGGTCGTCTCTTCCGAAACGCCCTTGATCGCCGCGACGGTCTTGGTGAGGTAGCCCGGCCGCTCGGCAAGGAACTTCGTCAGCGTCGCGCAGAAGATGCGCTCTTCCTCATTGGTCGGCTCGAACAGCGCTTCACCCGCCTCGACCCGTGCGCCCCACAAGGCGAACATGGTCGCATCGCCGCCATCGTCGAGGATCATGTTGCAGGGCGTGTCGCCCCAGTCGAAGATGCGCACGACATAGTCCCAATATTCCTCCAGCGTCTCGCCCTTCACGGCGAACACCGGGATGCCCTGCGCTGCGATGGCGGCGGCGGCATGGTCCTGCGTCGAGAAGATGTTGCACGAGGCCCAGCGGATTTCCGCGCCCAGATCGACCAGCGTCTCGATCAGCACGGCGGTCTGGATGGTCATGTGCAGCGAGCCGGTGATGCGCGCGCCCTTGAGCGGCTTGGATGCCCCGAATTCGTCACGCAGCGCCATCAGGCCGGGCATCTCGGTTTCCGCGATCTCGATCTCCTTGCGGCCGAACGCGGCAAGCGACAGATCCTTGATGATATAATCCTGGGCGATGTTAGCCACCGAAAAGTCTCCTCACAAATGGGCGCGGGCCGGTTATGCCCGCCGGACGACCGGATGAGCGGCCGTTACACGCGTGCCTTATCAAGCAGCGCCTCGACGGGCAAATATAAAGATTTCTTTATGTGTCGAACGGTCAGGCGTGACCGCTGCTGCTCGCGAGCATGGCCGGATCGATCCCTTCCAGCGCGAAAGCGGTCGCCCAGCGCGCCTGCGGGCTCACATCGAACAACCGGCGCGGATTGGCCTGGCTGACATACCAGCCGGGCGCACCCAGCTCCCGCTCCAGCTGCCCCGCACCCCAGCCGGCATAGCCCAGCGCCACCAGATAATCGCGCGGCCCGGTGCCCTGCGCGATGGCACTCAGCACATCGAGCGAACCGGTGAGCGCGATATCCTCGCCCACCAGATGGCTGTCGTCGGAGAGCCAGTCGCGGCTGTGCAGCACGAAACCGCGCTGCGGCTCCATCGGGCCGCCGGCGAGCACGGTGCGGTCCGCCACCTCATCCGCCTCCAGATCGAAGGACGAGAGCAGATGGCGCAAGCTGATCCCGCCCATCGGCTCGCCCAGCGCGATACCGAGCGCGCCGCCATGATCATGCACGCACAGCAGGATGGTCGAGCGGTGGAAGCGCGGGTCCGGCATATCCGGCATCGCCAGCAGCAGATGCCCGGCCATCGAGGCGACAGAAGCGGTTTGGGTCATGATCCTGTGATGCCCTGCTCAGCGAATCAAGGCAAGGATGCGCCCGGCCCCCGCGCCGCGTCCAGTGACAAAGCCGCGCCCGACGGTGAATGGCGATGCACCGTGAGGATCGCGCGGACGGCCGGGGCCGGCCACCACCACCCTTGACAGCAAGCCAGCGAACGACGACTTCCCCAGCGAGCCCGACACCGGGCCGCTACCCTGATCAGGAGACCGCAATGACCATCAATGTTGGCGACAAGCTGCCCGCAACCACCTTCGCCGTCATGACCGAAAACGGCCCGGAACAGGTCGCCAGCGCGGAATATTTCGCGGGGAAGAAGGTCGCGCTTTTCTCGGTTCCCGGCGCGTTCACGCCCACCTGCTCGGCCAAGCACCTGCCCGGCTATATCGAGAAGGAAGCCGCGCTGAAGGCCAAGGGCATTGACGAGATCGCCTGCACCGCCGTCAACGATCCCTTCGTGATGGGCGCCTGGGGCAAGGCCGCCAATGCGGACGGCAAGGTGACGATGCTCGCCGATGGCAATGGCGCGTTCGCCAAGGCGGTCGGGCTGGAGATGGACGGCAGCAAGTTCGGCCTCGGCACGCGTGGCCAGCGTTTCTCGATGCTCGTCAATGACGGCGTGGTCGAGCAGCTCCATGTCGAGGCGCCGGGCGAGTTCCGCGTCTCCAGCGCGGACTATCTGCTCGAGCAGCTTTAAGTTTGCGCCTGGCGGAGGCATGGCGGATCATCCGGCCGGCCTCCGCCATGGTTCTTCCCCGGTGCCTCTCGCCGGCCTATGAGAGGCCATGAGCCAGACCACTCCCGACAGCCGCCACATCGTCGACCAGCTTATCGCGGAATATGAGGCCGCGACAGGTCGCCTGCGCGATGCCCTGCTCGCCTATGCACGCGATGGCACCCTGCCCGCGCCCGAAACCGCGACCAACGGGGCCTTCTGCTATCCACGCCTCACCATCGACTATCGGCAGGCGCTGACCGACCAGCCCAGCCGCCGATCCTTCGCGCGGCTGACCAAGACCGGGCGCTACGAGACCACGATCACCCGGCCGGCCATGTTCGCGCGCTACCTGCAGGAGCAGCTCGATCTGCTGATCGGCGACTATGACGTGACCATCACCGTGGGCCGCAGTGACCAGCCGATCCCCTTCCCCTATGTGCTGGAGAAGATGGCGGCCGGCGCCCTCGCCGCCATTCCGCCGATCGAGCTGGCGCGCTATTTCCCCTCCACCGAGCTGGCCGAGATTGGCGACGAGATAGCCGACGGGCTGTTCCTGCCCGGCCCGCGCGGGGCACGGCCGCTTGCCCTGTTCGACGGGCTGCGCACCGATTTCTCGCTCGCCCGCCTGCGCCATTATACCGGCACGCCACCCGAGGATGTGCAGCGCTACATCCTGTTCACCAACTATCATCGCTATGTCGACGAGTTCGTGCGCTGGGGCTGTGCGGAACTGAAGCGGCCGGGCACGCGCTTCACGGCGCTCTCCGGCGCGGGCGGCGTGCAGGTGACGGCGGACACGCTCGATCCGGAAAGCGCGATCACCGACAGCGCGTGGCGGCAGCACCAGATGCCGGCCTATCACCTCGCCGCGCCGGACCGCACCGGCATCACTTTGGTCAATATCGGCGTGGGGCCATCCAACGCCAAGACGATCTGCGACCATCTCGCCGTGCTGCGCCCCGAAGTGTGGCTGATGATCGGCCATTGCGGCGGCCTGCGCCCCAGCCAGCGGATCGGCGACTATGTGCTCGCCCATGCCTATCTGCGCGACGACCATGTGCTCGACGCGATGCTGCCGCCGGAAATCCCCGTGCCGGCCATTGCGGAAGTGCAGGTCGCGATGGCCGAGGCGGCCGCGCATATTCTCGGCGGTGAGGACGGGACCGGCGGCGACATCAAGCGCCGGCTGCGCACCGGCACCATCGTCACCACGGACGATCGCAACTGGGAGCTGCGCTATGCCCATTCGGCGCTGCGTTTCTCGCTCTCGCGCGCGGTTGGCGTGGACATGGAGAGCGCGACCATCGCCGCGCAGGGCTATCGCTTCCGCGTGCCCTATGGGACTTTGCTCTGCGTCTCCGACAAGCCGATCCATGGCGAGCTGAAACTGCCCGATCAGGCCAACCGCTTCTATGAGGAAGCGATTGCCGGCCATCTCGCCATCGGTCTGGACACCTGCGAACGCCTGCGCGAACAGGGCGACCGACTGCACAGTCGCAAGCTGCGCGCCTTCAACGAACCGCCGTTCCGCTAGGGCTGCGCTGACTGGAGGGGAACGCCCGTGAGGCTGGCACTCAAGGCCATCAGACGCGCGCGCGCCGCCTCGTCATAGGGCTGCGGATCGCCCGGCCGGGCCGGTTCCCCGGCGACATAATAGGCCCCCGCCTCCAGCGTGGGCGCGGTGATCAGTGCCATCAGATGATCGCGCCCCTCGTCAATGCTGGTGCGCGCGGTGGCCCGCAGATCCCGCACCATGCCCGTATCCATCATCGTTGCAGGATGCACGGCGATCATGGTGATGCCTTGCTGCGCGAAAGCCGGCGCGAGCGCGACCGTCATGGAGATTTGCGCCAGTTTGCTCTGGCCGTAACCGCGACGATGCGCGCCGGGTTTCTCCAGCATCACATCGTCAAAGTCGATCGGGCTCCCCGCGATCGACGAGACATTCACGATGCGCGCGGGCGCGGCTGCCGCCAGATTGGGCCGCAACCGGTTCACCAGCACCCAGCCGGCCAGATAATTCACCGCGAACTGCATCTCGTGCCCGTCCGCGCTGCTATGGCGCGGCTCGTCACTGGCATAGGCGACGCCGGCATTGTTCACCAGCAAGGCGATTTCGGGATAGTCCCGCGCGATGCGATCGGCGAACCCCCGCACCGCTTCAAGCGAGGCGAAATCGGCGGTGAGGAATGAGGCCGACCCTGTTCCGGCTTGCGCGATCTCGTCCACCAGCGCGGCGCCGCGCTCGGCACTGCGCCCGTGGACGATCACATGTGCGCCCTGCGCGGCGAGCGACCGCGCGATCGCCCGCCCCAGACCATCGGTCGCGCCGGTGACGAGGACCGTCTTGCCCGCATAAGAGAGCGGCGTGGAGGCCGCCGTCTGCGCGCGCAGCCCCGGTGTCAGTGTCAACATGGCCGTGACCACCAGCGAAACAATGGCAAGTCGCATGACATGAACTCCCTCCGCGATGACATCCTATGACCCCTGCGCCGGTTTCCAGCACCGTCGTTCATGCGCCGGGCCGTCCTCTCACCAACCACAGCTCTTGCCCTTATTCTGCTGGTCGAGCCATGTCTTGAGCGGCGCGAAGTAGCGGATCAACGCCTTGCCACTCATCTCGCGCGCGCCGGTGAAGGCTTGCAGCGCATCAGGCCATGGCCTGGAGGCGCCCATTTCCAGCATCGCGTTGAGCTTCTCGCCGACAGCCTTGTTACCGTAGAAGGAGCAGCGGTGCAGCGGGCCCTTCCAGCCGGCGATCTTGCACGCGGCCTCATAGAATTGGAACTGGAGCAGCCGCGCGAGGAAATAGCGCGTGTAAGGCGTGTTGCCGGGAATATGGAACTTCGCGCCCGGATCGAACGCATCGTCCGGACGCGGACCGCCCGGCGGGGTGATGCCCTGATAGCGCAGGCGCATATCCGTCCATGCCTTGTTGTAATCCGCCGGCTTGATCGAGCCATCAAACACGCCCCAGCGCCAGCGATCGACAAGCAGACCGAAGGGCAGGAACGCCACCTTGTCCATCGCCTGTCGCAGCAACAGGCCGATATCCTTGTCCGCGCTCGGCACCCTGGCCGGATCGAGCAGCTTGATGTCGACCAGATATTGCGGGGTAATCGATAGCGCGATGGTGTCACCGATCGCCTCGTGGAAGCCGTCATTGGCGCCGTTCAGATAGAGATAGCTCAGCTTGTTATAGGCACGCTGATAATAATTATGGCCCAGCTCATGGTGGATGGTGATGAAATCGTCGCTGTTGATCTTCGTGCACATCTTGATGCGCAGATCGTCCACATTGTCGACATCCCAGGCCGAGGCGTGGCAGATCACCTCGCGATCGCGCGGCGCGATGAACTGGGTGCGTTGCCAGAACGTCTCGGGAAGCGGCGCAAAGCCGAGCGAGGAGAAAAAGCCCTCGCCGATCCTGAACATCTGCGTTTCCCATACGCCGCGCCTGGCCGGGTCCATCTCGCCCGGCACCGTGCCGACATAGCCCCTGGCCTTGAGCAGATCGCCAATATCATAGCCCAGATCGCCCGCGCCGGCCGGCGCTACGAGGGGTAGATATTGCCCCATTCCTGCGCCCACATATTCCCGAGCAGATCGGCGCGGATCGGGCCGGATATTGGCTGCACTGCGTCGCCATATTTTTCGTTCAGCTTGGTGCGCGCATAGCAATGCAGGGAATCGTAGAGCGGCTTCACTTCCTGCCACAGCTTTTCGGTGAGCGCCGCGAACGCGTCCGGCGCCATGTCATAGCCCGAGCGCCACATCGCCCCGGTATCGGCAAAGCCCAGTTCCCGCGCGCCCTGGTTGGCGATCTCGACCAGCCGGACATAATCCGCCTTCATCGGCTTGCCGACCCCATCATGCCAGCTGGTCCACATCTCCTGATATTCCGCCGGCGTGTGGCCGAGCGTGCCCATCTGCGCCTCGATATCGTTGCCGCTCAGCGCCTTGCCGTCGAGCGTGCCCTTCCCCTTGCCATAGCTGGACTGAAGACGCGTCGCGATGTCGCTCAGTTCGGCCGCCGCGCCGGCCGTGGTCGGCGCGGGCAGCACAAGGCTGGCACGCAGGATATCCAGCTTGCGCTTCGTGTCCGGCGAGAGGCCGGGGACGTTCTGATATTTCGCGGCGGCGAGCGCGAGACGGACCGCCATTTCCGTCCCTTCCGCGCCGCTCTTGGCGGCAAGGGCATCGGTATCCTCGGTGATGTAGGTGGCGTTCACCCAGGCGATACGCGCAGCATCGAGCGAGTAATCGAACAGTTCCTTCTCGGCCGCGACAATGAACGCATCGGCCTGCGCCGCCGTGGCGGCCGACTCGCCGGCCGGCGCTTGCGCCGCAAGCGCGGGGATGGCAGCGCCCAATGCCAGGGCCGCCGTAACGGCCAGACGCGATACCAGATGCCTCATGATGCGCGCTCCTCGCTATAACCGGCTCGCCCGGCAGGCTGCCTCTCCGGGCGCCTCCGCGTCAAGCCGCCAGATAATCGGTGATCGCCTCCCCGAATTCCGGCAAGGTGATACAGCTCATATGATTGCCGGGAATGATGCCGCGCCGGGCATCGGGCAGCGCGGCAACCAGCGCATCGGCCGAACCATTGTCCCGATCATCCGCGCCGCACAGGATCAGCGTCGGCATGGTGATGCCAGCCAGCGCCTCGCGGGTGATATCCGGCATGGTGAGCAGCAAATGACGGAGCGCGACAGGGTCTGTCTTCACTGTCTTCATGAACTGGATCGCCATATAATCGGCGTCTCCCGCCTTCGCGACGGCAAAGCGATCGAGCGCGTCCAGAAAAAATTGCCGGCGCGGCCGCCAGTTAGTCAGCCCTTCCAGCCCCATGCCGCCGAGCACCAGCCGCCGGGGCCGCATGCCGCGCAGCACGAGCGCCGTGGACAGCCGCGCGCCCATCGAATAGCCCACCAGATCGAACGCCCCCAGCCCGAGCGCGGGGATGATCGCCTCCATATCCAGCGCCATGACATCGGGCGGATAGGCCGCCGCGTCCTGCGGCGCGGCGCTGCGGCCATGCACTCGCTGCTCGATCATGATCGCCTCGAAACCGGCGTCGGCGAGGCGTTGCGCGGTGCCGTAGCGCATCCAGTTGATCGTCGCGCTGGACGACAGGCCATGCAGCAGCACCACCGGCCTGCCCTCCCCCAGACGGTGGATCGCCAGCAGGTCGCCGCCATGGCCGGGCAGAAAATCGATGGTCGCTTCGCTTGTCATGCCCGCCGGACTGGCCCGAAACCGGGGAGGAGGCAAGCGGCAATCGGGCCGCATCCGGTGAACTGATTCCGCATTCGCCCCTCGGCGGCGTGACAGTTCACGCTTGCTCTTAATAAGCCTCCTTATTATATACTGGGTGATGGAAAATACCCATATTGCCTTTGTTATCAACGACATCGCTCGCCTCTACCGGCGACGATTCGATGAACGCACCCGCAGTTTCGGCATTACCGGCCCGCAAATGCGTGCGCTGGTGGCGATCATGCGGGTTCCCGGCATCAATCAGGGCATGTTGGCCGAGCGGCTCGACGTGGAGCCGATCACGACCTGCCGCATGGTCGACAGGCTGGAGCAGGCCGAACTGGTCGAGCGCCGGCGCGATCCGCAGGACCGGCGTGCCTGGCAACTCTATCTGACGACCGCGGCCGAACCGATCGCGCGCAAATTGCAGGCGATCGGCCAGACCGTGCTCGACGATTCGCTGCGTGGCATCCCCACGGCGGACCGGGAGAGCGCGCTGGCCCTGCTCGCCCAGATCCGCAATAACCTCACCCATATCCCGGCGCAGGCAGCACCGAACGATGCTGCTGCCCCGCCGACTGCCCTGCAAGGAGCCCATGAGCATGGCTGAGGCCGATCCTGTCCTCAAGCAGCCGACGGCAACGTCAGACAGCCCGGCCCTGGTGGTTGAACCGCCGGCGAGGGAACCGCGCGGCGGGAAATTGCGCCATCGGCTGGTGATGTTCTCGGTGCCGGTGATCATCGTCGCGGTCGGCGCCTATTTCTGGATGACCAGCGGCCGCTCCGTCTCCACGGACAATGCCTATGTGAAGCAGGATATCGTCGCGGTGAGCAGCGATGTCGGCGGCCGGATCACCGAGGTGAAAGTGCGCGAGAACATGCTCGTCAAGGCCGGCGACGTGCTGTTCGTCATCGACCAGCAGCCTTACCGGATCGCGCTGGAACAGGCCAATGCGCAGATCGCCAATGCGCAGGTGGAAGTCGGCAAGCTGCACACGGACTTTCAGGCGACCTCCGTCGACATCACCGGCGCGCGCGAGGATGTCTATTATGCCGAGCAGGACCTCAAGCGCCAGCAGGCGCTGCTGAAGGACGGCTTCACCACCCGCGCGCGGATCGAGCAATCCCAGCAGGCGGTGGACAATGCCCGCACCCGGCTGCGCACGGCGCAGGCCGATGCCGCCAAGGCGCAGGCCGCCATGGCGACCGGCGCGCAGGTGCCCGGCGTGAACCCCACCCTCGCCGCTGCGCAGGCCGCCCGTCAGGATGCCGCGCTCAACCTCGAACGCACGGTGGTGCGCGCACCGGTGCCCGGCCGCACCAGCCAGGCCGACCGGCTGCAAGTGGGCCAGATGGCCGTGCAGGGCCTGCCGCTCATCAGCATCGTGGCCAGCGATCGCAGCTGGGTAACCGCCAATTTCAAGGAAACCGACCTCGACCATATGAAGCCGGGCCAGTCAGCGACGATCAAGCTGGATGCCTATCCCGGCCTGACGATCCACGGCCATGTCGACAGCATCGGCGCTGGCACCGGCTCGGAATTCTCCGTGCTGCCCGCGCAGAACGCCAACGGCAACTGGGTGAAGGTGACCCAACGCGTGCCGGTGCGCATCGCCATTGACGACAAGCCCGCCCGCATGATGATCGCGGGCCTGAGCGCCAAGGTGTCGGTCGACATCAGGAACCACGACAAGCCGGCACGGTAGGGACGGCCCGCCATGGAACCGCATGAAGACCGCGCCCAGCTGGACGTCAAGCAAAAGGGCCTGCTGACGGTCGCGATCATGGCCGCGATGGTCATGCAGGTGCTGGACACGACGATCACCAACGTCGCCCTGCCGCATATGCAGGCATCGCTCGGCGCCACGCAGGAGACGATCAGCTGGGTGTTGACCAGCTATATCCTCGCCTCTGCCATCGCCATCCCGATCACCGGCTGGCTGGCCGACCGGGTCGGCACCAAGCGGCTGTTCGTTTCCTCCGTCGCGATGTTCGTGATCGCCTCGATCCTGTGCGGCATCGCGCAAAATCTCACCGAAATGGTGCTGTTCCGCACATTGCAGGGCATTGGCGGCGCCTTTCTCGGCCCGCTCGCGCAGAGCCTGATGCTGGACATCAACAAGCCCTCGCAACACGGCAAGGCGATGTCCGTCTATGGCATGGGCGTCATGATCGGCCCGATCATGGGGCCGATCCTGGGCGGCTACCTCACCGAGTGGTTCGACTGGCGCTGGTGCTTCTACGTCAATGTGCCGGTGGGCGCGGTCTGCCTGATCGGGCTGATCGTGTTTCTGCCCGAAAAGCCCTTGCGGCGCCGCAGCTTCGATCTGTTCGGCTTCTCCCTCCTCGCGCTCGGCCTGGCCTCCCTGCAACTCATGCTCGACCGCGGCCAGAATGCCGACTGGTTCTCCTCGACCGAAATCTGGATCGAAGGCGCCCTCGCGCTGTGCGCCCTGTGGATGTTCACCATCCATCTCATCACCGCGCGCAAGCCGCTCTTCGCGCCGGAGCTGTTCGCCGACCGCAACTTCGTCAGTGCAGCCGTGTTCATGTTCATCATCGGTATGGTGATGTTCGCGGCGATGGCGCTGCTGCCGCCGATGCTCCAGGGCCTCTATGGCTATTCGGTGGTCGATACGGGCGAGATCCTCGCCTCACGCGGGATCGGCGTGCTGGTGACCATGGCCATTTCCGGGCGGATCGTCGACAAGGTCGATCCGCGCCTGCTGGTTGCCTTCGGCTTCGCGCTGGCCTCCTACTCGCTGTGGATGATGACCACCTGGTCGCTGGAGCAGAGCTGGCATCCCTTCGTCACCTCCGGGGTCATTCAGGGCATGGGCATCGGCTTCGTCTTCGTGCCGTTGCAGGTGCTGGCCTTTGGCACGCTGCCACCCTCATCACGGACGGAGGGCGCGGCCGTGCTCAACCTCACGCGCAATATCGGCTCGTCGATCGGCATCGCGATCGTCATGGCCCTGCTCGCCCGTAACACCCAGGTGAGCCATGCCGACCTTGCGCAGCATGTCACCCCCAACAACCTGCCGGTGGACCCGACCCAGCTCAGCCGGCTGGGCGATTATGGCGGCGCGGTGCTGCAGACCGTGGACGGCATCGTCAATCAACAGGCGATGATGATTGCCTTCCTCGATGACTTCATGCTGATGACGATCGCCTGCGCGATCGCGATCCCGGCCTGTTTCCTGCTGCGCAAGCCCCGCCCCCGGCCCACCGGTGCCCCGCTCCCGGCCATGACGGAATAGCAGGGACGCCGGAGGGTCGCAGGCAGCTTCGGCGCGGACCGGTCCTACGCTCTAGCTTCCGCCCGCCGCAGCGGTCACACCGCCGGGCGCCAGGTAGCACCAACGCCATATCAACTGGGGGAGCCGGAGCGGGTCCCGGTGGCCGGCGGGCAGCGCAGCATCCCTGCCCCGCCCGCCCATGGCCTAACCCTTCTTGAGGTGGCGCCGGCCCAGCAGTTCGGCGATCTGCACCGTGTTGAGCGCCGCGCCCTTGCGCAGATTGTCCGAGACGCACCAGAGCGAGAGGCCGTTCTCCACGGTGGAATCCTCGCGCACGCGGCTGACGAAGGTCGCATAATCGCCGACGCATTCGACCGGGGTGACATAGCCCCCATCCTCGCGCTTATCGACGAGCATGATCCCCGGCGCCTCGCGCAGAATGGACTGCGCTTCCTTCGCGCTAATCTCATCCTCAAACTCGATGTTGATCGCCTCGCTATGGCCGACGAACACCGGCACGCGCACGCACGTCGCCGTCACCTTGATGCTGGCGCCGAGTATCTTCTTGGTCTCGACCACCATCTTCCACTCTTCACGGGTGGAGCCGTCATCCAGAAATTCATCGATATGCGGGATGACGTTGAACGCGATCTGCTTGGTGAACTTCACCGGATCGGCCGAATCGCCCACGAAGATGTTGCGGCTCTGCTCAAACAGCTCGTCCATGCCGTCCTTGCCCGCGCCGGAGACGGACTGATAGGTCGCCACCACCACGCGCTTGATCCGCGCCGCATCATGCAGCGGCTTGAGCGCCACGACCATCTGCGCGGTCGAGCAATTGGGATTGGCGATGATGTTCTTCTTCACATAGCCGTCAATCGCATCCGGATTCACCTCCGGCACGATCAGCGGCACGTCCGGGTCCATCCGGTAGAGCGAGCTGTTGTCGATGACGATGCAGCCGGCGGCCGCGGCCTTGGGCGCATAGTCCCGCGTCGCGGCGGAGCCGGCGGCAAACAGCGCCATGTCCCAGCCGGCAAAATCGAAATGCTCGAGATTCTTCACCTTGAGCATCCGGCCGGTCTCGCCATATTCCAGCTCGTCACCCGTCGAGCGCGCGCTGGCGACAGCCGCGATCTCGTCCGCCGGGAACTCCCGCTCGGCCAGAATGTTGAGTATTTCACGACCGACATTGCCGGTCGCACCGATGACGGCGACACGATATCCCAAGAGCGTTTCCTTCCGCGCAGGCAGCATGACTGCAAGCTCCGGCCGATAGCGGATTAGCGCGGCGAGGCAAAGGACCATGCGCCGATATGCCGGCGAAGGCGCATGGCGATCGCGGCGGCGATGCCAGCGGCGACGGCTTTCACCATGCCTGACGGCGCAAGCGTCCCGATGCCATCGGCGCGCTTGCGCTATCCGCTCTTGTGCCGCCGGCGATCAGGCGAGCGGCGTCAGCTCGCCTTGGCGGGGGCCTGCTGGCCGGGCGGCGGCGCCAGCTTCAGTTCCGGCGGCGCGGTGTAGCCGGGCGCGAAATGGACGTGGCAGCTCTCGCAGGCGCCATCCAGCTCACCGCCAGCGGCGAAATAGGCGTCATAATCCTTCTTCTCGGCCGCCGCGGCCTCCTTGAGCGCGACTTCCCGCACCTTGGCCACCGCCGCATCCCAGCGCGGATCATCGACCCGGCGATCCGAGCTCATCAGCATATTGGTGACTTCAGCGAGCGTCAGGCTGGCGCTCTCCGCATCTTCCCAATCCTCATCGGTCTTGGGGGACAAATCCCGCTCGCCCGATGCGTCCGTGATAAAACCCTGCCATTTCCAGACATTGGCCGCCGAATATTGCACGACATGCCCCATGAACTCATCCATCGGCAGTTGAACCGGGTCGGCCGCGCCACTGAGCACATCCCCGTCCACACCGCCTTCGCCGCTCTCGGGCGCCGGGCTGCACGCTGCCAGCAACAGGGTTGCGATGAGAAAAGGTCCGACTTTACGCATGGCTCTCCGCCTTCATTCATGATCTGCCCGTCTTGTAGGAGACTTTATCTACCGGGCAAGCGGAAAGGGGCGCTGCGTTGGCCGCAGCGCCCCTTTGTAACCGTTCCAAAACGTTCTGAAACGTTCGGTAACCCGCAGGTCAGCCCTTGGGCTCACGCACATCGCGACGCTCGGCGATGCGCGCGCGCTTGCCGGTGCGGCCGCGCAGATAATAGAGCTTCGCGCGCCGCACGACGCCCTTGCGGACGACGGTCACGCTGTCGATGTTCGGCGAATAAAGCGGGAACACACGCTCCACGCCTTCGCCGAAGCTCAGCTTGCGCACGGTGAAGTTGCTACCCATGCCCCGGTTCGAGCGGGCGATGCACACACCCTCGAAATTCTGGACGCGGGTGCGCTCGCCTTCGACGACGCGCACGCCGACGCGCAGCGTGTCACCGGGGCGGAAATCCGGAATATCCTTGGCGAGAGCGGCAATGTTTTCCGCCTCGATCGTTTGCAGCAGGTTCATTGGTCCTGTCTTCCTTCGTCTGTCGTCGCGCGCCAGAGGCAGGTCAGTCCCGAGCGCTCCTGTAGCGCTCCCAGAGGTCCGGCCTGCGTAACCGTGTATCGCTCTCCGCCTGTTGTTTCCGCCAGGCGGCGATCTTCGCATGATCCCCCGATCGCAACACTTCGGGGATCATACGCCCTTCCCATTCAACAGGTCGGGTATATTGCGGATATTCGAGGAGACCGCTTTCAAACGATTCCTCGACCCCGCTATAGGCCGCGCCCATTACGCCGGGCAGCAGCCGAATGCAAGCATCGAGCAGCATGAGCGCGCCGATTTCCCCGCCGGACAGGACGATATCCCCCATCGACACCTGCTCGATCGGCCGGCCGTCGAACAGCCGCTCGTCAAACCCCTCGAACCGGCCGCACAGGATGGTGACGCCCGGTCCGCCCGCCAGCGCCCGCACGCGGGCCTGCGTGACCGGCTGGCCGCGCGGAGTCATGGCGAGCACGGGCAGGTCCGGCCGGGCCTCCAGCGCATCATCGACCGAGCGCGCCAGCACATCGGCGCGCAGCACCATGCCCGCGCCGCCGCCGGCCGGCGTATCATCAACCGACTTGTGCCTGTCCGTCGCGAAATCGCGGATCTGCACGGGCTCGCACGCCCATTTGCCCTCCGCCAAGGCGCGGCCCGCCAGCGAGATGCCGAGCGGACCGGGGAACATCTCGGGATAGAGCGTAAGGATCCGGGCAGCGAAGGTCATGCCCCCGCCTTATTCCACAAAGGCCGCATCAATCACCGCCTGCGCCGCCTCGATCGCCGCGGCGTGGATGGGCACCATGAAGCGCTTGCCGTCCGGCTTGCCGATCTCGAGAACGTCACCAGCCCCGAAATTCTCGACCGCGACGATCGTGCCGACCGCCTCGCCCGCAGCCGTGACGCAAGGCAGGCCGATGATGTCGATATGATAATATTCGCCCTCGCCCAGCGGCGGCAGGGCCGAGCGCGGCACGGTGAGCGCCGTCCCGCGCAGCGCCTCGGCGGCGTTGCGGTCGGCCAGCTCGGCAAAGCGGGCGACCGCGCCATTGGGACCTGCGCGGACGGACTTGAGGGTCAACGTCCGCCCACCGGCATCCAGGCTCTTGTAGCGCTTCAGGCTCTCGGGCCCATCCCCGAACAGCTTGAGGCGCACCTCACCCGTCACGCCATGCGCGCCGATGACGGCGGCGAGCGTGACGGGGCGATCGTCATCCGCCATGGCAGCAAAGCTCCTGACGCGCCCCGATGGCGCCCGGGCCGAATGCGGACAAACCGCCCTTCCCGGCCGAGCGCCGTCGAGACGTCATCAAATCAGCCCTCGGCCTGCTCGGCAGGGGCGTCTGCGGCCGGTGCTTCCTCAGCAGCGGCTTCTTCGACGGCAGGCGCGGCGGCCAGGGCCTTGGCGGCTTCCTCGGCCTCGGCCAGCTTGGCGGCCTTGTCCTCGGCGCGCTCCTTGGCCTTCTTGCCGGGCTCGGCCTTGTTCGGGTTGCTGCGCGCTGCACGCTCGAGAACGCCAGCGGCATCGAGGAAGCGGGCCACGCGATCGGTCGGCTGCGCGCCGACGCTCACCCAATGCTTGGCACGCTCGGCATTGAGCACGACGCGCTTCTCGTCATCCTTGGCGAGCAGCGGATTGTAGCTGCCGATGCGCTCGATGAAGCGGCCATCGCGCGGCGCGCGGCTGTCGGTCACGACGATCTTGTAATAAGGGCGCTTCTTGGAGCCACCGCGCGACAGGCGAATGCTGGTTGCCATCTGTATGAACCTTCCGTTTTAAATGTTTGAAGTTTGATGATTATTTCTTGAGGAAATTCTGAAAGCCCGGCGGCAGCGAGGGCATGTCCGGCAAGCCCGGCAGCCCCTTGAGGCCACTCAGGTCGCCGGCCGGACCAGCAGCCCCGCCGCCGGCGCCGCCGAGAAGGCCAGCGCCGCCACCACCGCCGGTGAACATCTTGGCCAGCCCCTTGAGGCCGCCCATCTTGCGAATCCGCTTCATGGCGGACTCCATCTCCTTGTGCATCTTCAGGAGACGGTTGACGTCCTGCACCTGCAAGCCGGCGCCCTTGGCCACGCGGATCTTGCGCTTGGCGTTGAGCAGTTCCGGCCGCTCGCGCTCCTTGACCGTCATCGAGCCGATCAGCGCATCAAGGTGGATGAGCGTCTTGTCGTTCACGCCCGCCGCCTGCATTTGCGACTGCGCCTTCTTCATCCCGGGGATCATGCCCGCGAGCATGCCGAGGCCGCCCATGCGCTGCATCTGCGAGAGCTGCGCGCGCAGGTCATTGAGATCGAACTTGCCGGCCGCCATCCGCTTGGCGAGCTTGTCGGCATCTTCCTGCTGGATCGTCTCGGCGGCGCGCTCGACAAGGCTGACCACGTCGCCCATGCCGAGGATGCGCTGGGCGACCCGCGCCGGGTGGAATTGCTCCAGCGCGTCAAGCTTCTCGCCCGTGCCGGCAAATTTGATCGGCTGGCCGGTCACCGCGCGCATCGAGAGCGCCGCGCCGCCGCGCGCATCGCCGTCCATGCGGGTGAGCACCACGCCGGTCAGCGGCACCTGCTCGGTAAAGCTCCGAGCGACATTGACCGCGTCCTGCCCGGTCAGGCTGTCGACGACGAGCAGGATTTCGGCCGGATCGGCGACCTGCGCCACCGCCTTCATCTCGTCCATCAGCGCCTGATCGACATGGAGCCGGCCGGCGGTATCGAGCATCAGCACGTCGAAGCCCTGCAGCTTCGCGGCCTGCATCGCGCGCCTGGCGATCTCGACCGGCTGCTGGCCGGCAATGATGGGCAGCGTCGCCACGTCGATCTGCGTGCCGAGCACCGCCAGCTGCTCCTGCGCGGCCGGGCGATTGACGTCGAGCGACGCCATCAGCACCTTCTTGCGATCTTTTTCCTTCAGGCGCTTGGCGAGCTTGGCCGTCGTCGTCGTCTTGCCGGAGCCCTGCAAGCCGACCATCATGAGGACGGCCGGCGGGGTGACGTCGATCAGCAGGTCGCTCGTTTCGGCGCCCAGCGTCTCGGTGAGCGTATCGGAGACGATCTTGACGACCATCTGCCCCGGCGTGATCGAGCGCAGGACATCGCTGCCCACCGCCTTCTCGGTCGCCTTGTCGACGAACTCGCGCACCACGGGCAGCGCCACGTCGGCTTCGAGCAGGGCGATTCGCACCTCGCGCATCGCGGCGCGCACGTCCGCCTCGGTGAGCGCGCCGCGCCCCCGGAGCTTGTCGAATACGCCGCCTAGCCGATCGCTCAGACTGTCGAACATGCCACACCTCATACACGGCCGAAGCCGCGGAAAACCTTGCCTTGCCCCACAACGGAAAAAGCGCCGGTGGGCGAAACCTCGCCAACCAGCGTCGATCCTCCATGCCCGATCAGGCGGGCATATCAGGATTGTCAGGGCATTCGCACAGGCGGAACACCGCCCGCGAACCGGCGCCCTTTAACTGGACGACGCGGAAATGGCAAGGTTGCATGCGCCTTGCTGATCCCGCTTGACCTTGCTTGACCCCGCTTGACAAGACCAACGACACCCCCTCCTTTCAGCGCAGGCCACAACGGCCGGGAATGAGGGGAGAGGATCATGATACCAGCCTTGCGCCAAGCCTTGATCGCGGGCGCCTGCGCCGCAGCGATCGCGCTGCCGGCCACATCCGCCCTCGCGCAGCAGGTCACCCCCCTCCCCAACGCGGCCAGCGCGCAGGCCGAGGGCTTCTCCCCCGAGCGGCTCGCCAAACTGGACGCGGCCATGACACAGGCCGTCGCCGCGCGCGAAGTGGGCGGCATGGTCACGCTGCTGGCGCGCCATGGCAAGGTCGTCGCCTTCCACGCCTATGGCGAGGCTGCGCCGGGCCGGCCGATGACACGCGACACCATCTTCCGCATCTATTCGATGACCAAGGTCGTCACCGCCGTCGCCATGATGGCGCTGTATGAAGAGGGCAAATGGCAGCTCGACGACCCGGTCACCAAATTCATTCCGGAATTCGCCAGCCTCAAGGTCGCGGCGGGCACGGACAAGGACGGCAAGCTGATCCTCGAGGCGATGCAGCGCCCGCCCACCATGCGCGAGCTGATGAGCCACACCGCCGGCTTCTCCTATGGCGGCACCGGCCCGGCCGGCGACATCTTCCGCACGCAGGACCCGATGGGCGCGGACGACCTGCACGGCATGGTCCAGCGGCTCGCGCAGGTGCCCTTGCTCTACCAGCCGGGCACGAGCTGGCAGTATAGCATCGCGGTCGATATTCAGGGCTATATCGTCGAGAAGCTCTCCGGGATGAAGCTGAGCGACTTCTTCCGCACCCGGATCTTCGCGCCGCTCGGGATGGTCGACACCGCCTTCTATGTGCCGGCCGAGAAATATAGCCGTTTCGCCTCGCTCTATGCGCATGACAAGGATGGCGCGCTGCAGGCCACCACCGCGCTGATGGGCCGCCCCGCGCCCGATTATAAGACCCCGCCCAAGATCGAATCCGGCGGCGGCGGCCTCGTCTCGACCGTCGATGATTATGCGCGCTTTGCGGAAATGCTGGCCAATAAGGGCGCGCTGGGCAGCGCCCGCATTCTTGCGCCGCAAACCATCGAGGTGATGCAGACCAATGTCGTGCCCGATGCGGTGCTGGCCCGACCCAATCCCTATCCGGTGTTCAACAAGGGCCTTGGCTGGGGCATGGGCGTGATGACGGTCAATGATCCACGCCTCGCCGGGCGCACCGAGGGCAAGGGCACGATGAGTTGGGAAGGCGCGGCCGGCACATGGTTCTGGTCGGATACCGAGAATCATGTGACGTTCGTCGGGCTCATCCAAAATTCGGAAAAAGCCGGGCCCAACAGCTATAACTGGTCCACCCGGCCGCTCGTCTATCAGGCGCTGGTCACCCCCTGACGGCAGTATGGCTCGCCACCGACGAGACGATCGGCTAAGAGCTTGGCAGGGATTTGCCGCTAGAGGTGGCAGGCAGTGTTACAGCGGGGCTTTTGCTGATAAATTCCCCCGCCCGGCTGGAAGGAGCAAAGTCGATCGTGTCAACGGAAGACGAGACGAATGCCGAGACCGGATCGACGGCGCCCAGGGCTTCATCGAGGCTGACCGTTTCACGGCGCCATCTGGTAATGGGCGGCGCACTCCTTGCCGTGAGCGGCCTGTCGCTCGCACGCCGGCCCGCACGGCGCTTCCAGTCCATGACCGCCGAACAGTATGAGGCGCTGTTTCCGCGCCAGTTCGGCACATGGCATGTGCTGCCGACCAGCGAACTCATCATGCCGCCGGAAAGCGAACTGGCGGACAAGCTATACGAACATATCCTGACCCGCTCCTATCGCAACGACAAGGGGCAGGTCGTCATGTTCCTGGCGGCCTATAGCAGCATCCAGGTGGACGATGTGCAGGTCCACCGGCCCGAGGTGTGCTACGCGGTCTCGGGCTTTTCGATCGATGACAATGAGCCCTTCACACTGAAGATCAACGACCGCATCACCGTGCCGGCCCGCAGAGTCGACGCCAATGCCCAGATGCGGAACGAGCAGATTCTCTACTGGACACGCGTCGACACGCGCTTTCCGCTCAGCTGGAGCCAGCAGCGCCTCGCCATGCTGGCAAGCAATCTCGAGGGATTTTATCCTGACGGCATTCTCGTCCGGGCATCCATGATCAATGCCGGCGATGACGCGATCCCCGACCTTGTCGACTTTTACCGCGACCTGACCCGGCATAGCTCGCCGGAAGCGCTGCGCGTCCTCTATGGCGTCGATGAACCCCGGCGCCTGCCGATCGCCTGAACCGACCGGGCCGGGGCTTATCCGGCCGCAGGGGCCGCAGGGGCTTCATTCGGTGGCGCATGCGCGGCCAGCCAGGGTTGGAAACGCCGTTCGCTGCCTGCCCTGGCCAGCACCTCGTCATAAAGGCCCGCCCAGTTCTGAAGCAGCGTGCTCCAGGCGAACCCCCGATGCTCGGCCTCCAGCCGCGCCGCGACCGAAAGGCGCTCGGCCAGCGCCGGGTCCGCAGCCAGTGTCCGCAAGGCGGCCGCCAGCCCCTGCACGACGCTGTGCTCGTCGTCCGGCTCGATCAGAATGCCGGTCTGGGCATCGAGCAGTTCCACCGGGCCGCCCCAGTTGACCGCGACGACCGGCAGGCCGATCATCATCGCTTCCTGGATCACGATCCCGTTGGCTTCGGCCAGACTCGGGAAAACAAAGCCGCGCGCGCGCCGCCACAGGTCGAACAGCGCCGGTCCGCTGGGAATATAGCCGAGGAAGTTCACCCGATCAGCCACGCCTTCCGCGACAGCCAGCGCTTCCAGCGCCGCCCGCTGCTCGCCGTCGCCGGCAATATCCAGAATGGCATCGGGCGCGAATTTGAGCGCCTTGATCGCGAGATCGCACCCCTTGTAGCGCACGAGGCGACCCACGAAGAGGAAATGATGATTGACGCCCGCATGGGTGAGGCGCGGTGCATGGCGCAGATCATCATGCACGCCGCTATCCAGCGTGAAGACCATCTGATCGCGGCGGCAGCCACCCAATTCCAGTGCCGCCACCGTGCGCTGGCCGCCGGAAATGAACAATGTCGCGCCACGCTTGCCGCCGAGCAGATATTGATTGGCCAGCTGCGCCGGCCGCAGCAGCAGCGCGCCGATCCGCTTGGCGCGGCTTTCCCGATCGTGAAAGGCCGGCGGATGCAGCAGGTTGCCATTCAGCGGACCGATCACCACCGGCACCCCTTTCACCGGCAGGAATGGATAGGATGGCGAAATCGGCGCGGTGAAATGCACCAGCCACGGCGCCGTTTCATCGACCAGCTGCCGGGCCCTGCGCGTCAGCAGCCAGCTGCCCACGAACCCGAGGAGCCATGACAGGCCCAGCCGGTGCAGCCAGATCTGCACCGGGCCATCCTCCACATAATCGACGGGCAGCTCGGGCATGTCCCGCGACAATTCAGCCCGGACGCGGGCATGCGCGACCTGCCGGACGTCGAAACCAAGATCGCGATACCCCTGGAAAATATGCAGGGACTTGATGGCCTCTCCCCCCATGAGGCGGGACACATTTGGCGCGACCAGGACAATGCGCGGCCGTTCGGGCGGTGACAGGCTCATATCATGCCTCTGAGACAGGGAAACGGGCGACCTGTTGACGGGTCATGCCGACGCGCGCCCGGTCACCGCGCGTAGGTGACATCTGCCCGCGCCCCGCTGCCCCTTCTGAGCTTCGGAAACAATTTCCCCAGAAGCTTGTCGATCGCGAAGATCGTCAGCAGCGCGGTGAAGAAGGTCGTCATGCCGGCAAAATCATGCAGAAAGCCCTGCGCCGCGGACTCGCCCCCATAATAGGTCAACAAAACCAGAAACAGAATTCGCACGAAATTGGCGAAAATCGCCACCGGCAGGATCGTCAGGAACAGGATAAACGCATATTTCAGATTGGCGTGATGCAGCAGATACACATAAAAAAGCCCGATCGCCGCCAGTGAGATCAGCGAGTTGATCCCCGAGCAGGCATCCGCGACGAGCAACTGATACTGGCCGATCTGAATGGTGACGCCGGCTGCCGCGATCGGATAGCCCAGCCAGTGGAGCAGATCCGCCACCCATTGCGAGAGCGCCACCTTGAGCGGATTGGTGGTCACCGCCACGATCGTCTCGGGCGGTGGAAAGATGAACAGCAGATAGGCGAGCGGGAACCACAGCAGCGCCATCATCCGCCCCCCCACCACGCTGAACAGCACGACGAGAATGAGCCCATACATGAGCGGCCCTTCAAGCTCGACAATCTGGCTGACCCGCGCCACGAAATAGAGGATCAGCAGCGGGATGAACAAGGCGAGCACCATAGAGGTGCGAGGTGGCCGCGCCTGCGACCGCACAGCGCGCCACTCGCGCCACAACAGCCACAACCCAGCGGCCAGCACGATCGGCCCGTGCGCCCCCTGCTCCGTCGTCCAGCTTTTGGTGATGACATAGATCATCGTCGGCACGAGGATCGACAACATGCCGACGACCAGGACGGGATTGGCGGCGATCCATCGAAAAACCGAAGGGCGCTCCAACTGCTGCTCAATCTCCGCCACGTCCGTCGCCATATCAACCCTTCTCGTTCCGGCTCGTCTTTATACTGGGGGTAGTTAAGAGCTGATGATCGGACCCAGGCCGGCGATGATAGGGTTTAGCGCCCCGCATCACAAGCCGGTCAACCTCCGACGCGCTCAGGCGCGCCAGTAGGCGATCGCGCGGATCTCGACGGAAATGCGGGGCGGCGCATCGTCCGGCGCGGCAGGATCGTCAAAGGCGACGTGCGGCACGCAGGGCGCCACGTCCGCGCGACTGTCATGCGTCTTGAAGATGATCGCTTCATCCCGCGCCATGTCCGGAAACCAGTGCCAGCGATGCGCCGCCTCATGCCCGACGACATAGCCCTCAAAGCTCCACTCATTGCCATCGGGACTATCGAAAATGGCGTCGGCGCGGATCAGTTCATGACCGATCAGGCTGCGCGCATCACACAGGGCGAGCGGCACGTCCTGCGGCGCATCCGACAGCACGCGCCAGACGTTATAATGCGCCGCGCGGACATAATCGCCCTCAGCGGGCTGCGAGCGCGCCGAGAAGGTCGCCCCCGTGGTATCGCTGATATCGACATGCGCAAAACGCGCCGGATAGCTGTTATCACTGCTACCCGCCTTGCCCGAACGCTCGGAAAAGCGCGGGATGGGCATGCCTGTCACCACCACCACGTCCGCCCCCGTCACATCGCGCAGCAAGGCCTCGACCTCGGCCATATAGGCCGCGCCATTCGCCCGGTCCCGCAAATCGCCGGCGCTGGAGCGATGGGTCACGATCTGAAAGCCCGCGCCGTCCAGATCGAGCGCGTGGGCGCGACCGTCGATCAGCGGCATGGCATGTTGCTCGATCACCACCGTATCCCGGCTATGATCATTGGCATAATAACGCGGGCGTTCCGGCGTCCGCGCAACATAGTTGATCTGAACCGCGTCACGATCACCGGAAACTGGCACCATCTCTCTCCTTTTGACTGCCTGTCTTTTGAACATGATCAACGTCCATGACAATATTGACCAGCGGAAAACAGGCCGGGGACGAAAGACAGGCTGCCGGGGCTGGCACCACGCACGCGCCGGGCGCCCGCAAATGTCCGCAATCGAAAGCGAAGCGGCCGGATCGCACCTCCGTCACCGCTGGTGGTCCGGTTTTGCTGGCCCCGGTGCCTATCGTCAACCGCGGAGCACCGGCGCGCGCCCGTCGCGTGGCCGGATGGACCAAGGGTGGGTCCGGCGGCCTGCCTGCGCATCCCGCCGGAGCCATCTGTCGATCAGCCTGCTGGCATCATCGACGCGTTGAGTTCCTGTGCATCGAGTGAACCATCGCCGTTCTTGTCCGCTGCCTTGAACAGCGCGGGGGTGGCAGCGAGATAGGCCGCCTTGCTGATCTGCCCCTGCGCATCCGGCGTCACGCCCACGATGGCGCCCTTCATCATATCATCGAGATCGGCGACCTTCACCGTTTCCGCGCCTTGCGAAATGAAGGTCCAGCCCTGTTCCCGGAAACTGGCATATTCCGCTTCGGACACCTTGCCGTCCTGATCGGCATCGGCAAATTGCATCAGATCAAAATCCTGAGCCATGGCCGGTCCGCCAAGCCCGATCGCGCCGACCAGCAGCGCCAGATATAGTGAACGCATTGAAGCCCCCTCTCCCATTTTAGAGGGCATGACAGTTCAGGAACATACGGACTTTGTCAACAGCGCGCTTGATCACCCCTCGTCGCGCAGCCTGATCAACCCTTCCTGCGCCACGCTGGCGATCAGCCGCCCGGCGCGGTCGAAAAAATGGCCGCGCGCAAAGCCGCGCCCGCCGCCGGCAAAGGGACTGTCCGTGGCGTAGAGCAGCCACTCGCCGCAGGTCACGTCCCCGTGGAACCACATGCTATGATCGATGCTCGCACTGACGACACCCGGACCGGCGATCTGGAGACCGTGCGGCCGATAGGCGGTGGAGAGCAGCAACAGGTCGCTCGCAAAGGCCAGCATCGCGCGCTGCATGGGCTGCCCCGCATCGAGTAGTCCGGCACCGATCCGCATCCAGCACGCCGCATCCGCACTGCGCTCCTCTGCGAAGCGGCCGGACTGAACCGTGCCGACCGGCCTGATCTCGATCGGACTGGGACGGGTCGCCAGCCGGCGCAGCGCGGGACCCGCGCTGATCGCGCCGGCGCGGAAGAGGCTGCCCAGATCGCGCAAGGCCTCGGGCGGTGGCACCTGCGGCATCGCCGCCGCATGCGCCGGGCCGCGCTCGCCATGGTGGAAGGAGGCGGCCATGTTGAAGATCACCTTCCCCTGCTGCCGGGCGACCACGCGGCGGTTGGAGAAGGCCCGGCCGTCCATATCCGCCGCCGCCTCGAAGTCGATCGGATAATCCTCGCTGGCCGGCCTCAGAAAATAGCAGTGCAGCGAATGGACCGGGCGGTCCTGCGCCACCGTCTTGCTCGCCGCCATCAGCGCCTGCCCGACCACCTGCCCGCCAAACACACGGCCCACGCCGCCCGGCCGGCGATGCCCGACATAATCGCCCGGCGCCGCCGCCGGCTCGACGTCGAGCAGATAGACAAGCCCTTTGGTCAGCGTCTCAAGATCAGGCACGGCATCGGTCATCGCGGCGTTCACGTCCTTTCCGGTATTGGCAGCCGTTGATGCTGCAACCTGCGCCACGCCTCCCCCTCAAGGCAAGCGCTGGACGCACGACGGGCGTTGCCGTAGCGTCGCGCGATGACAGACTTATTCGCCTTCAAGCTGTTGCGCCCGGACGAATGGCAGGCGTGGCGCGAATCGGGGGTGTTCACCGGCGCCCCGGTGGACGTGGCCGATGGCTATATCCACCTCTCCACCCGCGAGCAGGTGCGCGAGACGGCGGCCAAATGGTTCGCCGATGTCGATCCGCTCTACCTCGTCATGGTCGATCTGGTCGAACTGGGGGACATGGTGCGCTGGGAACCATCCCGCGGCGGCGCGCTCTTTCCGCACGTCTACGGCACCATCCCCCGCAGCGCGATTGCCCGCAGCAGCCGGTTGCGGCTAGGGAGCGACGGCGCCCACATTTTCACCGCGGGCTTTTGAGCAGGAACGGCCCGACATGACGCATCAGGTTCACATCATCGGCGGCGGCCTGGCCGGCAGCGAGGCCGCCTGGCAGCTCGCCAATGCCGGCATCGCCGTGCGCCTCTCCGAGATGCGCGGCGGCGGCGACATGACCGCCGCGCACCAGAGCGACGCGCTGGCCGAGATGGTCTGCTCCAACAGCTTCCGCTCGGATGATGCCAACAGCAATGCCGTCGGCCTGCTCCATCAGGAGATGCGCTCGCTCGGGTCGCTGGTGATGGCGGAGGCGGACAAGACGCGCGTGCCCGCCGGATCCGCGCTGGCCGTCGACCGCGACATCTTCGCCGCCGGAGTGACCCGCGCGATCACCAGCCATCCGCTCATCACGCTGGTGCGCGAGCGGATCGACACGCTGCCCGGCGAGGGGCTGACCATCGTCGCGACCGGGCCGCTCACCGCCGCGCCGCTGGCCGAGGCCATTGCCGGCGCGACCGGGGCCGACCAGCTCGCCTTTTTCGACGCCATCGCGCCGATCATCCATGTCGACAGCATCGATATGGAGATTGCGTGGAAAGCCAGCCGCTGGGACAAGGGCTCGGCCGAGGGCGACGGCAAGGACTATATCAACTGCCCGATGGACAAGGCGCAATATGACGCCTTCATCGACGGGCTGCTCGCCGGCCCCAAAACCGAGTTCAAGCAGTGGGAAGCCGACACGCCCTATTTCGATGGCTGCATGCCCATCGAGGTGATGGCCGAGCGCGGCCGCGAGACGCTGCGCCATGGCCCGATGAAGCCGGTGGGGCTGGACAATCCGCGCACCGGGCGCTGGCCCCATGCCGTTGTCCAGCTGCGGCAGGATAATGCGCTGGCCACATTGTGGAACATGGTCGGCTTCCAGACCAAGCTCAAATATGAAGCGCAGGTCGCGCTGTTCCGCACCATTCCGGGGCTCGAAAAGGCCGAGTTTGCGCGGCTTGGCGGCCTCCACCGCAACACCTTCATCCGCAGCCCGGACCTGCTCGACCGCGAATTGCGGCTGCGCACGCTGCCGCACATCCGTTTCGCCGGGCAGATCACCGGCTGCGAGGGCTATGTCGAGAGCGCGGCGATCGGCATGCTCGCCGGCCTGCTGACGGCCGCCCAACTGCGCGGCCAGAGCCTGCCCGCCCCGCCGCGCGAAACCGCGCTGGGGGCGCTCCACGCCCACATCACCGGCGATGCCGAGGCGGAAACCTATCAGCCGATGAACGTCAATTTCGGCCTGTTCCCGCCGATCGAAGATGAGAGCGTACGCAAGAAGCAGCGCAAACAGGCCTATACGGACCGGGCCCGCGCCGCGATGACGCAATGGCGCGCGCAATGCGACGCGCTGCGAAGCCCGCTGCCAGCCTGACACGCCAACGGATCGACGATCGAGCTGGCTGCGTGGCGGGCGCGGCGCCGGCCGGGCGCGCGCCTGATGCATGAAATGGCGGCCAGGCGGATGCCTGACGGCGCCTTGCCGGGTCGCCACCGCCAGCGAGCATGACGGCCGGCAACGCAAGGGAACCGGGCAGGACGGCGCCGCCCGGACAGGCCGCCCGCCCCTCGTTCAACGCTGCTCACATGTTTAACCCTGCTCACAAGGGCGGCGGTCGCCAGCCATGCCTGGCTTGTGATCCCGAACCCGATCCCGACCGCTGCGCCAAGCGCGCCCTGCCCTGCGGATCAGCCGATCATTCACATGCGCATTTGGCATTTTTTGCCGGCGCGGCGGGCTTGGGCGCGGTGGTGGCGAATTCGGCGCGAGTCAGCCGGCCGTCACCATCCTTGTCGGCCGTGGCAAACCGATCGGACGTGCTCGCCGCCCACTCCTCGAAGGAGAGGAGATTGTTGCCATCCTTGTCCAGCTTGCGGAACGCGGCGGCGCGGCTGGCCATCATCTCATCGCGGGTGATGACACCATCGCGATTGCGGTCATAACGATCGAAGCGCTTCTGCTCGCGGGTGCGCGCCGTGGCCTCGGGCACCGTGGGCGGCGGCGTGCCGCGTGCCTCCGGATCGCCCTCATCGGGCAGGGGTAGCGCCTGCGCCTTGACGCCGCCACGGGCAATGAGCGGGCGGTCATTGTCCGCCGCACCCCCCTGCCACCAGAACAGCCCGGCCGCCACGAGTAGCAAGGCCGATACCGATCCCGCCAGAAAGCGCCCCATGCTCCCGCCTCCTTCATCCCCTCAGGCGAAGCTAGCGGCAGCCGATCCGGAAAGAAAGCTCAGTCCCGCCACGATGCCCGCAGCAGCCGGCCATATTGGCGCAGCGAGAAACCGGCAGGCGGGACCGTCCCGGCCAGCACATCCACCCGCGCTACGGCATGTGCGAGCCGAAGGGGCCGCCCCGCCCGGCCGCCCGGTCGCGCATCCCGCACCCGATTGCCCGACATGGCGGCTGCTTCATCCGCCAGCGCGCGCGCCGCCGCCAGCGCCTGCCGCGCCAGATCCTCGTCACGGACATGGCCTGCCAGATCCCACAGCGCCCAGACCGCGCCACTGGCATCCAGCACCTCGTCCATCCCGCCCGCGATCAGCCCGAACAGGCCACCACCGCGCGCCAGCCCATAAGCGCGCAGGTCATGCTCGCTCAGCGCTTCCGGGGAGAGGAGCAGCCGCCAGCCGTCGATCAGCCGCTCGGCCGCAGCGCCGGCACCCGCTGGCGCGATGGCGCGCCACTGCTCGACCAGCGGCTCACCGCCGCCCTTGGCATGGTCTTCCGCAACCAGAACCTCATCCCACCAGGCCATGCGGATCGCCGCGATCGTCGGATCGCCGCCCCGCTGCGCAACCGCCGCCAACCGCTGATCGAGCAGCCAGCACAGCCCCTGCCAGCCACGCGCGCTGACGGGTGCATAAGCCAGCAGCAGCCGCTGCAACGGCCCCAGTTCAGTCATGGACAACCCCTGCTTCACCATCGCTTTCACCGTTCATCAACCATCGCATTTAGCGGTTTGTCCACGGCTTGCGGATATGTGGACCAATGGCTCGGCGTGCATGCGCCGATCTGGGGGCCGGAGGCAGCGAGACGTTTCATGAAGCGCATTTGGGGTGACCATTCTTTCCTGAGGCGGCTGCGGCACGATGCGCGCGGCAACACGATCGCGCTGGTCGCCGCGGCCTTGATTCCGCTCGCCGGGATGATCGGCGGCGCCGTCGACATGAGTCGTCTCTACCTCACCAAGACCCGGCTGCAACAGGCCTGTGACGCCGGCGTCCTCGCCGGCCGCAAAGTGATGGCCACCGATGCCTGGACGAGCGGCACCGACAATGGCAGCGCCGAAGCCAAAGCCACCGAGATGTTCAACGCCAATTTCGCCGAGGGCGCTTATGGCACCGGCGCGATGCTGCGGACCTTCAACGAGAATGAAGGCACCGTCACCGGCACCGCCAGCGTGGCCGTGCCGATGACGCTCATGCGCATCTTCGGCATCTCCGAGCGCAATCTGGACGTCAACTGCACCGCCAGGATGGAAATCCCGAACACCGACGTGATGTTCGTGCTGGACGTGACCGGATCGATGCAGGGGGACCGCATCAGAGGCCTCAAAAGTGCCGTCAAATGCTTCTATGAGGCGCTGATCAAGGTGGCCACGCCGGAGAAATGCGATGGCGGCAACGGCAGCACGGACCCGCAAGGCACCAGCTACACCGGCACCGCGCAGATCCGCCTCGGCTTCGTGCCCTATGCCGTCAACGTCAATGTCGGCAAATTGCTGCCCAACGAATATCTGGCCGATAGCTGGGACTATCAGTCGCGCGAGGCGAACGTCGCCTCCGTGCAGGCGTGGACGCTTGGAACGGAAAGCGCCATCTCTGGCTGGGGGAACTGGTCAAACGCGCCGACAAATCTCGACAATCAAAGCAGCTATTCGAGATGGAGCGACATCAGCACATCCGGCAGTGCGAATAGCTCGATCAACGGCAAATCCTATGTGAAGCGCCCCTCAGGCCTCAACAGCACGACGTGCCAGGCGCTCAATATCATAGGCACGGGCAGCAACAGGATGCTGGACTATGCGGACAGCGCCTCGCTGAAGAATCCGTCCGTGCAGAGCACCACCAATAATCCACCGGTTCATCCCGCCTCGCAGCAGACGTTGAGCTACACGCAAGCCGAGGACCACACCGTCACCGGGTATAAATATGTGTGGACATCCGGCAGTTGCCGTCTCCAGCAGAGCGCCGACCGCACCTATTCGCTGAACCGGTCCGGGGGACGCGCCACCAGGCCGATCATCTGGACGCAATATGACGACGTCATCCAGAACTGGACCTACAAGAAGGTTTCCCTGCCCGTCGCCGCGCTGAAGGCGGGCGGTTCGTCCTGGAACGGTTCGGTCTCGCTGCCGATCGGGCAAGCCAGGGGCGATACGGTCAAACTCTCGGGCTCGAACGCCGACACCACGCTTTATATCCGCGCCATGGTCAATGTAGCCTGGGATGGCTGCCTCGAAGAACAGGCCACCTTCCAGACGAACAATGCGGACCCCATTAACGACTGGGACCCCGTGCCGGCCGACGCGCTCGACATGGACGTCAATCTCATCCCCAGCACCGCCAAACCGGGCAGCTTCTGGGGACCGATGCTGAAAGGCGCGGTGTGGGGACGTCATACGATCTCCGGCCGCAACGCGACCCGCGTTTACAACCCGCTGACCACGCCGGACGACCTCTCCCAATCCCAGTTCGTGACCTATTCCTGCCCGACGCCGGCCCGCAAGCTGGCCGAATATAAGACGGTGGGCGATCTGGTGGGCTATATCGATTCGCTCACGCCAGGCGGCAACACCTATCATGACAGCGGCATGATCTGGGGCGCACGGCTGCTCTCGCCGACCGGCATCTTCGCCAACGAGAATAAGGAAACGCCCAAGGGCGGTGCGATCCAGCGCCACCTCATTTTCATGACGGATGGCAACGCCGAGACAGCGCATGACTATTATACCGGGTTCGGCCTCAGCTACTGGGACCGGCGGCAGACCAGCTATGACCCGTCGGTCACCGTGACCAATTCACTGGTCAAGGCGCGGCTCTCCGCACTGTGCACCAAGGTCAAGAATATGAACATCACCCTGTGGGTGATTTCCTATGGCGGCGGGGTGGATCAGGGCAATGAGGACCGCCTGCGCGCCTGCGCCACATCGGGCCATTATTATTCGGCAAGCAATTCGGAAGCGCTCATGGCCCGTTTCAAGCAGATCGCTGCTGAAATCGCCGAGTTGAGGCTCATCAATTGAGCCGGGAGCGCCCATCGCACCCGGTCCGCCGGCGCTGCCTTTTCCGCGCGGAGGATGGCGTCACCATGGTCGAGTTCGCGCTGATCGCGCCGACGCTCTGCCTGTTCCTGATCGGCGCGTTCGACATCAGCCACACGCTCTATATGCAAAGCGTGCTGCAAGGCGCGGTGCAAAAGGCCGCGCGTGACGGCACGCTGGAGAGCGCCTCAGGCTCCGATTCCACCCCGCGCGACCTGCTCGACGAGATGGTGAGAGAGCAGCTTCTGCCGCTCAACAAAAATGCGCAGATCAACTTCAACCGGCGCTTCTATCGCACCTTTTCGGAAGCCGCCGCGGCCAAGGCGGAGAAGTTCACCGATAGCGCTTCCCCCAGCCTTTATCATGATGGCAAATGCAACAATGGCGAAGCCTATGAAGACGCCAATAATAACGGCCGGTTCGACCGGGACGGCGGGGATTCCGCCGACCGGGCGGGGGCGCGCGACAATATCGTCTACACCGTGACGGTCAGCTATCCGCGCCTGTTCCCACTCGACAGGCTCATCGGCGGCAACGGCACGACCACCCTCAACGCATCGACCGTGCTCGCCAGCCAGCCCTATGGCGATCAGGATCGATACAGCCCGATGACCATCCGCCATTGCGGCACGGGCACGCCCGGATCCGACGCGCCCGTAGCGGACGTGCCATGATGCGCCGCCTCGCTCCGCTCCGCCGCCTGCTCCGCCATGCCAGCGGCGTGGCCGCCGTGGAATTCGCGCTGACCGCGCCGATCATCCTCACCATGTTTCTGGGAGGCGCGGAACTGACCAATTTCGCGATCACCCGGATGCGGGTCAGCCAGATTGCGCTCCATGTGGCGGACAATGCCTCACGCATCGGCGCCAACAGTCTGCTCACGGCCCCGCAGATCAGCGAGATGCAGATCAACGACCTGTTCCTTGGCGCCAATCTGCAAGCCGGGACGCTGGACCTCAAGACGCGCGGACGGGTCATCCTCTCCAGCTTCGAGGCGGTTGCCTCCCCGAACCCGAGCCGCAAGTTCCATATCCGCTGGCAGCGCTGCTATGGCGACAAGCCCTGGCTATCCCAATATGGCAAGGCCGGGGACACGCAGCTCAGCAACATCGGGCCAACAGGGCAGAAGGTCACCGCGCCCGACGACACCGCCGTGATGTTCGTCGAAGTGGCCTATGATTATAAACCGCTGATCGCCGGCAGGTTCATGGGCAGCACCATGATCCACGATATCGCCGCCATGACCGTGCGGGACCAGCGCGACTATGAGGGGCCCGATACAAAGGGCATCTATAATGTCGAGAGCGTGACGCCTTCGTCCTGCATCCAGCCAACGCCCTGAGAAGGGTGGCGGCAGGCTCATGCGATCAGATGTCGCACGTGCTTTCCGGCAGCGGCGATCAGACCGGAAAGCCGGCGAGCGTCACCCTCGCCGGCCATCCCCTGACATTCAGCTGCGGTAGCAGACCTTCTTCACCGCCGCGACGACGCGCGCCGCGTCGACCAGCGCCGCCTTTTCGAGATTGGCCGCATAGGGCAGCGGCACATCCTCATTGGTGACGCGCAGCACCGGCGCATCCAGATCGTCAAAGCCCTGCTCCATGCAGACCGCCGCAATCTCGCTCGCGATCGAGCAGGTCGGCCAGCCTTCCTCGACGACCACCACGCGATTGGTCTTGGCGAGGCTCGCCAGCACCGTCTGCGTATCGAGCGGGCGCAGCGTGCGCAGGTCGATCACTTCAGCGTCGATGCCCTCGCCCGCCAGCGTCTCGGCGGCTTCCAGCGCAAGGCCGACGCCGATCGAATAGCTGACCAGCGTGACATCCTTGCCTTCCCGCATGATCCGCGCCTTGCCGATCGGCAGCACATAGTCATCCAGCTGCGGCACGTCAAAGCTGCGGCCATAGACCAGCTCGTTCTCGAGGAACACGACCGGGTCCGGGCTGCGGATCGCCGCCTTGAGCAGGCCCTTGGCGTCCGCCGAGTCATAAGGTGCGATGACGACGAGGCCGGGCACATGAGCATACCATGGCCCATAATTCTGGCTGTGCTGCGCGCCGACGCGGCTGGCCGCGCCATTGGGGCCACGGAACACGATGGGGCAGCGCATCTGGCCACCGGACATATAGTTGGTCTTGGCGGCCGAGTTGATGATCTGATCGATCGCCTGCATGGCGAAGTTGAAGGTCATGAACTCGACGATCGGCTTGAGGCCGCCCATCGCGGCGCCCGTGCCGAGGCCGGCAAAGCCATGCTCGGTGATCGGCGTATCGATCACGCGGCGCTCGCCGAACTCCTCGAGCAGCCCCTGCGTCACCTTGTAGGCCCCCTGATATTCGGCGACTTCCTCGCCCATCAGGAACACCTTGGGATCGCGGCGCATTTCCTCCGCCATCGCGTCGCGCAGCGCTTCACGCACGGTCGTCTTGACCATCGCGGTGCCCGCCGGGATCGCCGGATCGGCCACGGAGGCCGCTCGCGTGCTGGCCAGATTGCCGGTACCCGTCTCCGCCTTCACCGGCGCATCCGCTGCCGCAGCCACGGGCGCGGCGGCCTTGGGCGCTTCGGCCTGCGGCGCCGGGGTGGAGGCTTCCTCACCCTCGACCGCCAGCATGGCGATCGCCGTGCCGACCTTCACATTATCGGTGCCCTCGGCGACGAGGATTTTCTCGATCACGCCTTCATCGACCGCCTCGAATTCCATCGTCGCTTTGTCGGTCTCGATCTCGGCCATGATATCGCCGGACTTGACCGTGTCGCCTTCCTTGACGAGCCACTTGGCCAATGTGCCCTCTTCCATGGTTGGCGAGAGAGCGGGCATCTTGATTTCCAGGCCCATCAATATTGCTCCACCAGAACGTCGGTATAGAGTTCGCTCATCGCCGGCTCCGGCGAGCTTTCGGCAAAGTCGGCCGCTTCGCTGACGATCTTGCGGATCTGCCCGTCAAGCGCCTTCAGCTCCTCTTCCGCCACGCCCTTCTCGATGAGAATCCCCTTGAGATGCTCGATCGGATCGGACGTATCGCGCACATGCTGCACTTCCTCGCGCGTGCGATATTTCGCCGGGTCGGACATGGAGTGGCCGCGATAACGGTAGGTCATCATCTCGAGGATGATCGGCCCCTTGCCGGAGCGGACATAGTCGAGCGCCGTCTCGGTCGCGCCGCGCACGGCGAGCACGTCCATGCCATCGACCTGGATGCCGGGGATGCGGAAGCTCTCGCCGCGGCGATACAGCTGATCCTCGGCCGACGAACGGCCGATCGAGGTGCCCATGGCGTAATGGTTGTTCTCGATCACATAGATGATCGGGAGCTTCCACAGCTCCGCCATGTTGAAGCTCTCATAGACCTGGCCCTGATTGGACGCGCCATCGCCGAAATAGGCGACGCACACCCCGCCATCGTCATTATATTTATGGCTGAAGGCGAGCCCGGTGCCGAGGCTGACCTGCGCGCCGACAATGCCGTGGCCGCCGTAGAATTTATGCTCCACGCTGAACATGTGCATCGAGCCGCCCTTGCCGCGCGAAATGCCGGCCTCGCGGCCCGTCAGCTCGGCCATGATGATCTTGGGATCGATCCCATAGGCCAGCATATGGCCATGGTCGCGATAGCCGGTGATGACGCTGTCCCTGTCCGGCGCCAGCGCGGACTGGATGCCCACGGCCACGGCTTCCTGGCCGATATAGAGATGACAGAATCCGCCGATCAGGCCGAGACCATAAAGCTGGCCCGCGCGCTCCTCGAAGCGACGGATGAGCAGCATTTCCCGATAGAATTCGAGCAGCTCTTCCGGGGTGGCCGCATAGGGCTGCGGCTCGCCGGGGCGCTCGCGATTATGATCGGGGCTAACTGGAACGGAGAGCGCTGAAGCAGCCTTGCTTGACCGGCTCGATGGTGACTTCGCCAATGACCTAAGTCCTTTTCGCGAGGGAATGTTCAGTTGCTATAGCCCCGCGCCACGGGGAAGCAATGTCCAGATAGGTTAAATATGTCGTCAAATGCGGCTAAAAACCGTCACCCGCCCCGACCCGCTGTTACTTGAGGGGAACGATCACCTCATCGGGATGGGTCACGCCCAGTTCCTTGCGGACCAGTTCATCCGCCATATCCGGATCAACCCGACGCGGATCGACGAGCTTCACGCGATTTTCCAGCGCATTCTTCTGCGCCTTGAGCATCTTCAGCTCCGCCTGCCGCTGTTTGACCTGCCGGCTATAATCCCCCCAGGCGAGAATCCCATTGGGACCGACAATCGCATAGGCGATGAAGATGAGCAGCAACACGAGCGCAACCGCCGGCATCATTGCCGAGCCGAGCAAAAATCTCAATTTCGCCAGTTGCGCCATAGGCCCTTGGAATCACGGCCGCGCGCCCAATGCAAGCGCTATTTGAACCGGCCACGACAAATGGCGTCCGCGAGAGCGAATCCGCCGATCAACAACGCTATCCGCACCGATGCGCGCCGGGTCCGGGCGGCACCGCCACCCGCCCCGGCGCCTGTGTCAGCGGAAGATCGCCGCCCCGGCATAGCGGGCGCGATCACCCAGTTCCTCCTCGATGCGGATGAGCTGGTTATACTTGGCGAGCCGGTCGGAGCGCGCGAGGCTGCCGGTCTTGATCTGCCCGCAATTGGTGGCGACGGCGAGATCGGCAATCGTGGTATCTTCCGTCTCGCCCGAGCGGTGCGACATCACGGCGGTGTAGCGCGCGCGATGCGCCATCTCCACGGCGGCCAGCGTCTCGGTCAGCGTGCCGATCTGGTTGACCTTGACCAGCAGCGAATTGGCAAGTCCCTTCTCGATGCCCATGGCAAGGCGCGCGGGATTGGTGACGAACAGATCGTCACCGACAATCTGGCAATGGCCGCCGATCTTGTCGGTCAGGAGCTTCCAGCCATCAAAATCATCCTCGGCCATGCCGTCCTCGATCGACTTGATCGGATAGCGCGCGACGAGATCGGCGAGATAATCGGCCATTTCACCCGAGGAAAGCGTCTTGCCCTCGCCCGCGATGACATAGCTACCGTCCTTGTAGAACTCCGTGGCCGCGCAATCGAGCGCGAGCACGACATTCTCGCCCGGCCGATAGCCCGCCGCCTCGATGGAGCCCATGATGAAATCCAGCGCGTCGGTCGTGCTCGCGAGATTGGGCGCGAAACCACCCTCATCGCCGACGGCCGTCGACAGCCCCTTGGCGCTCAACCGCGCCTTGAGGGTGTGGAAAATCTCCGAGCCGATCTGCACGGCATGGGCGATGCTCTCGGCCCCCACCGGCATGATCATGAACTCCTGAAAATCGATCGGGTTATCGGCATGCTCGCCGCCATTGATGATGTTCATCATCGGCACCGGCAGCACATGCGCCGAAACGCCGCCAACATAGCGATAGAGCGGCATGCCGCGCGCATCGGCCGCTGCCTTGGCCACCGCGAGCGACGCCCCCAATATGGCGTTGGCGCCGAGCCGCGACTTGTTCTCCGTGCCGTCGAGCGCAATCATCGCCGCGTCGATATCGCCCTGATCCTCGGCATCCATGCCCACGACCACGTCGACCAGCTCGTCATTGACCGCATCGACAGCCTGAAGGACACCCTTGCCGAAATAGACGCCCTTATCGCCATCGCGCTTCTCGACCGCCTCATAGGCGCCGGTCGAGGCGCCGGAGGGCACGGCGGCACGGCCGAAGCTGCCATCTTCCAGCAGCACGTCCACCTCCACCGTGGGATTGCCGCGGCTGTCCAGTATCTGACGGGCGTGAATATCGAGAATCTCGGTCATGCGATGCCTTCCCTTCTATGGCCCAGCAGGCTGGCCAATCATCCGTGGCGCGGCTTAGCGAGCGCGTCGCCCCAAGGCAATGCCATGCACGACCCGCAGATGGACTCCCCGCCACACCGGCGGGAACAAACGGCATTCAGGTCTGTTAATGGGAGGCAGCCTTGCTATATCCAGTGCGAGGGCCAGAAAGGAACGAACATGTCTGACACGAGCAGCACCGCAACTCCCAAGCGCAAGCGCGCCACCAAGGCAGCCTCCTCCACCGCCGCCAAGGCAGCAAAAACGGTCAAGTCGACAGCCAAGGCAGCGAGCAGCGCGGGCAAGCGCGAGGCGGCCAAGGTCGAGGCAGCGACCAGCCACTGGCGCGAGCAGGCCAGCGACTATGCCGAGCAGGCCAAGGCGACCGCATGCAATGCCGCGACGAGCGCCAAGAACACGACGGGCGACGCGCTGCATGGCCTCTCCAAGCTCATCGCCGAGACGGCCGAGACGGTCGATTCCAAACTCGGCCCGCAATATGGCGATTATGCGCGCAAGGCAGCCGAGACGGTCGCCGGCGCCGCCAAGTCGCTGGACGAGAAGGATGTTAATCAACTCACCGCCGACGCGCGCGACTTCGTGCGCAAGAGCCCGGCCGTGGCCATCGGCGCGGCCGCCATTGTCGGCTTCGTGCTGATGCGCATGATGCGCGGCAGTTCGTCGGACGACGCCTGAGGCACGAAGGAGGAGCGGCCGGACAGACGCGGGGCAATGAGCATTTCACAAGCGGATCGGGACGAGGCGGCCAGAACAGGGCCGTCGACGGCGAACGATGGGCCGTCATCAGCGGATGATGGCTCCATCCGCGGCAATGTCACGCGGCTGATTGCGGCCGGCAAGGAACTGGCCGAGGCCGAATTCGCATGGGCCAGAGCCAAAGGCGCGGTGGTGGCCGACGGGCTGCGCAAATGGGTGATGCTGGCAGCGCTGGCGCTCATCTTCCTGGTGATGGGCGTCACCCTGCTGATCGTTTCCGCCATCATCGCGCTCATCCCGCTCGTCGGCCTGCTGATCTCCAGCCTGATTGTCGCCGGGCTGTCCCTCCTGGCAGCGCTCATCTGCACGCTGGCCGCGCGCCGCATCCTCAACAATCTGTTCGCAGAGGAGGCACCATGAGCCGTGGCGATCGGCACCAGCGGCTCGCGGACGCGCGCGAACGCGCCGATGATGCCCGGCTGCGCTTCGCCGTCGCGCTCCAGAGCACGCGCGATCGCGTCATGCCCGACCGCCTCAAGGCCGATGCCCGGAACCTCGCGAGCAGCAAGGCGCATGACGCAAAACAATCCCTGCGCCAGTCAATCCGTCGCCATCCGCTGCTCTCCGCAGCGGCCGTGCTGGGCGGGCTGGCATTGATGTTCTGGGCCCCGGCGCGCTATCTCGCCCTGTTCGGTGCGCGGGCCTCGCAACTCATCTGGATGAATCGGAACCTTTGGAAATCCAGCCATGACTGAGCCCATTCCCGACCCGACCGACAAGCAGATCGCTGCCCGCGCCCGCGCCGGCATCGATCAGGCCCGCCTGACCGCCGGCAAGGCCCTTGCCGCGACCCGCCGCAAGGGCGAGGCCGTGATCGAGGACACGCGCGAGAAGGGTTTTCGCGCAGCCGCCGAGACGAACCGGCTCTTCTATGAACATCCTGTCGCCGCCGTGGCAGCGGCGGCCGCGGCCGGTGCGGTGCTCGGCATCTTCCTGCCCCGCACCGCGCTGGCGGGCAAGGCCGGCCGGGTCGCGGGACAGGCGCTGAAAGTGGCGGTCGCCAGCGAGACCGCACAGGCCTTGTGGCAGGGCCTGATGGAGACCCGCAATGTGGCGCTGACGAAAGCCGCCGGCAAGGCCGCCAGCGCCGTGGGCGACCATCTCGGCGCCCGGCGGCAGCGCGCCCTGCCCACCACAGCAATGCCGGCGCTCCCCACACCGGCGCCGGACGCAGCCGATGAGCCGGATGACGCCCCCGCAGCATGACTTGGCACGGCCTCGCGAGGCTGCTAGATCGCACCCGATTTTTGATGGATGCAGAGCCGGCGCAGCGATGCCCGGCCTGCCGCGTTTTGCAGAGCCCCGGACGCCGGGGCGACCTGAAAACACTCCAGCAGACAAGGCATAATCAAGGAGTTTCCATTGAGCTTATTGCACCTCGTCATGGGCGGTCGTGTCAAGGATCCGCGCAAGCTGGTCTTCGAAGACCCGAGCGCCGTCGATCTGGTCGGCGTCTATCCCGATTATGCCAGCGCGGAATCCGCATGGCGCTCCGCTGCCCAGCGCACCGTGGATGATGCGGAAATGCGCTATGTGATCGTTCATCTTCACCGCCTGCTCGACCCGGCAGGTCAGGCGACAGACCCCGAGGTCGGCTGATCCTCCACCGGCTGGCGCCCCTGGCGCCGGCCGGCCGGGCGCCGACCCTCTCGCGTGCACGCCATGAGCTTGCCGCGTCCGGATTATCGCAGGGCGGGCGCACCGTCATGAACGCGCCCCTCCAGCAGAAAGCTCTCCCCGCAGAAAGCCTCTCCGTTGGATGAGGCCTCCGGGTGCTTGACGACCGACACTGCGAGATGGCGCCGGACGGCGGCGCGGCGATCGTCAGCCCCCGCGTGCGCCGCGAAAGCGACGGGCGAGCAGAGGCCGGGCGAGCAGCAGGCCGGCAAGGAAGCCACCAATATGCGCGCCGATGGCGATGCCGCCGAAGAAACTGTCAAACCCGCCGGCCAGCGCAATCAGCAATTGCAGCACCGTCCACCCGGCCGCCAGCCACAGGATGCGCACGACATGCTCGGGGATCGGCCCGATCGCCTTGACCCCGCGCTGGCTGTAAATCAGCGCATAGGTGCCCAGCAGCGCGGAAATCGCGCCGCTCGCGCCGATCATCGGCACCATTCCCGCATGCTCGGCGGCGAAGAACGCGCCGCCATCCGTCACGGCCCATTGCCCCGCGGCGGCGGCATAGGCACCCACGCCATAGATGATCAGCATGCGCCCCTGCCCCAACAGATGCTCGACATGGCGGCCGCAGAAGATCAGCAGAACCAGATTGAAGGCCAGATGCATCCAGCCGCCATGCACCAGCGTGGCGCTCAGCGGCGTCAGCCACAATGGCAGCCATGGCACGGCCAGCGAGATATGCTGGGCATCGAGAAGATGGACGCGCTCGGGAATGAACCCGGCGAGCAACGCCGCCTGGTTGGTATAGCCCAGCAACTGCACCGGCAGGAACGCAAGCAGCGTGATGCCGGCCAATATGTTCGTGGCCGGCCCCCGGGGCAGCGTGATAGCCATGTGCGACCCTTCCCGCGTGCGTGCCGCGTTCAGATGAACTCGATCTTCTCGATCTGGTAGAATTTGTCGCCGGCCGGCACGGTCACCTCGACATCCTCGCCGACCTGACGGCCGATCAGCGCCCGGCCGAGCGGGCTGGAATAGCTGATCCGGCCCGCCTTGGCGTCTGCCTCGGCCTGGCCGACAATCTGGTAACGCACCGGCTGATCATCCTCATCCAGCAGCGAGACCGTGGCGCCGAACACCACCTTGTCGCCCGACAACATGGTCGGATCGATCACCTGCGCGCGCGACAGCTTGTCCTCGATATCGGCGATCGACGCCTCGACCTGGCCCTGACGCTCCTTCGCCGCATGATATTCGGCATTTTCCGAAAGATCGCCATGCGCGCGGGCTTCCTCGATCGCGTCGACAATGATCGGACGCTCGGCTTTCAGCGCGCGCAGTTGCTCGGTCAGCATGTTGTAGCCAACTGCGAGCATCGGCATCTTTTCAACGGTCGCCATCTTGACTCCCCAATTCCTTATCGGCGCGCCTCAAGCGCATATTCCCTTTGCCAACCGGAGCCTCCGGTCGGCTCTAAACTGACTTTTCTGTTCGGATGATCAGTCTTGCGACGCCTTATAATAGGATTGGAGCGATTTCACTTCAAGGGGACGCGCGCGCAACGACTCAATTGCGTCCACCGTGGCGAGCCCCGCGGCGGCCGTCGTGAAGCTCGGAACCTTGAGCCGCAGCGCGCTCAGGCGGATCGCCTGGCTGTCCTTGAGCGACTGCCAGCCCTCGGTCGTGTTGAAGATCAGCGCCACATCGCCATCGGTAATCCGGTCGACAATGTGCGGGCGGCCCTGCGCCACCTTGTTCACCGTCTCCACCGCGAGCCCGTTGTCGGCGAGAAACCGCGCCGTGCCGCCCGTGGCGATGATGTGGAAACCAAGCTCGACCAGCTTGCGCGCAGCCGGCAGGATGGCGGCCTTGTCGCTATCCTTGACCGACATGAACGCCGTCCCTTCCAGCGGCAGCGCCAGCCCGGCGCCGATCTGGGATTTGGCGAAGGCCGTCGCAAAATTGCTGTCGATTCCCATGACTTCGCCAGTGGACTTCATTTCCGGTGAGAGCACCGGATCAACGCCGGGGAAGCGATTGAACGGGAACACCGCCTCCTTCACCGCAATGTGGCGAATGGCGTTGCGGTCGATCTTCGGCAGGTCGGCCAGCATCTCGCCGGCCATCACCCGCGAGGCGATCTTGGCGATGGGCGTGCCGATCGCCTTTGCGACGAAGGGCACCGTGCGCGAGGCACGCGGATTGACCTCGATCAGGTAGACCGCGCCATCCTTGACCGCGAACTGGATGTTCATCAGCCCGCGCACGCTGAGCGCGCGCGCCAGCACGTCCGTCTGGCGATCGATTTCGGCAATGATATCGGCGGGCAGGCTGTAAGGCGGCAGCGAGCAGGCACTGTCGCCGGAATGGACGCCGGCCTCCTCGATATGCTGGAGCACGCCGGCGACGACGACATCCACGCCGTCACACAGCGCATCGACATCCACCTCGATCGCGTCGCGCAGATATTTGTCGATCAGCACTGGCGAGTCGCCGGACACCAGCACCGCCGTGGTGATATATTCCTCCAGCTGCGCCTGCCCCTCGACAATCTCCATCGCCCGGCCGCCCAGCACATAGCTGGGCCGCATCAGCACCGGATAGCCGATGCGGTTGGCGACCGCGATGGCCTCCTCGCGCGAGCGGGCGATGCCGTTGGCCGGCTGGAGCAGACCCAGCTTCTCGATGAGCGCGGCGAAACGCTCGCGGTCCTCGGCCAGATCGATCGCGTCCGGCGAGGTGCCGAGAATGGGAATGCCCGCATCCTCCAGCGCCTGCGCCAGCTTGAGCGGCGTCTGGCCGCCAAACTGGACGATGACGCCGACCAGCTGCCCCCGGCTCTGCTCGACATGCAGGATTTCCAGCACGTCCTCGGCCGTCAGCGGCTCGAAATAGAGCCGGTCGGACGTGTCATAATCGGTGCTGACCGTCTCCGGATTGCAGTTGACCATGATCGTCTCATAGCCGGCATCCGCCAGCGCGAAGCAGGCATGGCAACAGCAATAGTCGAACTCGATGCCCTGCCCGATGCGGTTGGGCCCACCGCCGAGAATGACGACCTTCTTGCGATCCGACGGGAACGCCTCATTCTCCGGCTCGCCGAAGCTGGGCGCCTCATAGGTCGAATACATATACGGCGTTTTCGCCTCGAACTCGGCCGCGCAGGTATCGATGCGCTTGAACACCGGGCGCACGCCCAGCTTGTGACGCAGCGCGCGCACCTCGTCCTCATTGACGCCGCCGGTCATGGCGACGACGGCCTCGCGCACTACCCCGGAGCCGCGCCGGATCGCGCTCTCCATATTGGGCCGCAAATTGGCCGATTGCAGCGCCAGCCAGGCCAGCCGCTTGTCCGAGAAGCCCATCGCCTTGAGGCGGCGCATGCCCTCCGCATCGCGCGGCAGACCATTGTCCAGCACCTCGCGCTCGGCCGCGATGATTTCCGCCAGCCGGTCGAGGAACCACGGGTCGAACTTCGACACGCCGTGAATTTCCTCCACGCTCAGCCCCTCGCGCAGCGCCTGCGCAGCGACAAGCAGCCGGTCCGGCGTCGGCTGGCCGAGCGCAGCGAGAATCTCGTCCTTGCTGGCGCCGACCAGATGATCGACCTGGTTGAAGCCGGACAGCCCGGTTTCCAGCCCGCGCAGGGCCTTCTGCATGGACTCATGGATGTTGCGGCCGATCGCCATCACCTCGCCCACGGACTTCATCGCGGTGCCAAGCAGGGCCTCGGCGCCCTTGAACTTCTCGAAGGCGAAGCGCGGAATCTTGGTGACGACATAGTCGATCGTCGGCTCGAAGCTGGCGGGCGTCACGCCGGTAATGTCGTTGACGATCTCGTCGAGCGTATAGCCCACCGCCAGCTTGGCGGCGACCTTGGCGATCGGGAAGCCCGTCGCCTTGGAGGCCAGCGCCGAGCTGCGCGAGACGCGCGGGTTCATCTCGATGACGATCAGGCGGCCATCGCGGGGATTGACCGCGAACTGCACGTTGGAGCCGCCGGTTTCCACGCCGATCTCACGCAGCACCGCGATGCTCGCGTTGCGCATGATCTGATATTCCTTGTCGGTCAGCGTCAACGCCGGCGCGACGGTGATCGAGTCGCCGGTGTGGACGCCCATCGGGTCCACATTCTCGATCGAGCAGATGATGATGCAATTGTCCGCGCTGTCGCGGACCACTTCCATCTCATATTCCTTCCAGCCGAGCAGCGACTCCTCGATCAGCACCTCGGTGGTCGGCGAGGCATCGAGACCGCCGGTCACGATCTGGACGAATTCCTCCCGGTTATAGGCGATGCCGCCGCCGGTGCCGCCCATGGTGAAGCTGGGGCGGATGATCGAGGGCAGGCCGGTAAACTCCAGCGCGGCGAGCGCCTCCTCCATCGTGTGCGCGATCCGCGAGCGGGCGCTTTCCAGCCCGATCCGGTCCATCGCATCGCGGAACTTGATCCGGTCCTCGGCCTTGTCGATCGCCTCGGCATCCGCGCCGATCATCTGGACGCCATATTTCTCCAGCGTGCCATCATTGAACAGCGCCAGCGCGGTGTTGAGCGCGGTCTGCCCGCCCATGGTCGGCAGGATCGCGTCCGGCCGCTCCTTCTCGATGATCTTGGCAACGATCTCGGGCGTGATCGGCTCGATATAGGTCGCGTCGGCCATCTCCGGATCGGTCATGATCGTCGCCGGGTTGGAGTTGACCAGAATGATCCGGTAGCCCTCCTCCTTCAGCGCCTTGCAGGCCTGCGTGCCCGAATAATCGAACTCGCACGCCTGGCCGATGATGATCGGACCCGCGCCGATGATGAGGATCGAGGAGATGTCAGTTCTTTTGGGCATTACAGTATATAATCCTGAAAGCTAAACTCTATGCGCTCGCTCTGCGCACGTTTTATCAAGCACTGAATTCCGTCAGCATTACCTGCTTCAATCGGAATCCAAACCTGACCATAACTATCGGTCGGCATTCGAAATTCAAACGTTTCCAAACCACATGCCAAGGCCATCTTAACGCCATAACTGTGGTCCAGATTGTCTCTATCCCGCAGTTTCTCGGCAACTTCCTCCAACTTTATTTCCTCGTCATCTGGCTGGTTCAGCATAGCTAAGCCGGGTTCGGTCAATACGAGGGCAACTGTAGAGGCCTTAACGGAGAACAGATATTTCGCGGCCATTGAAGAAAAGATGCCGAGGAATACGCCAAGCAACAACCAAATAAGGCGAAGTCGCCTCATCGGGCAGCCAGCGCCGACCAGACGGGACTGCCAAAACAACGCCCGCCCTCCGCGCCCTTGAAATTCAACCAAGCCAAAATCAATGCACCGACCCCGCCTCGGCTTCGCAGCCCCAGCCATCATATTCGACGCCGCAGAGGATCTCGATCTGGAGGCACTTCTTGGTCAGCGCGCGGATGGATGCCTCGTCGACCGCCTGCTCGCATTCGAGGAAGAGATAGAGATCGCCCCCCTCATCCTGCTCGCGGTCCAGCTCGACGAAACCGAACTGGCTGGCGATCGCCATCACCCGGTCGAACCCGGCGTCATTGCCGAGGAAGCTCACATCCACCGGGCGGCGGACATGCGCCTTGTCGCCATTGGCGGCGAGATTGGCGAGGACCTCCTTGTCCTGCTCCCATTCCGCTTCCAGCCGGGCGGGATCGACCTGCGGGAGCTTGACGCTCATTTGAGCCCCTCCACAAAGCGCTCGAACAGATAGAAGCTGTCCTGCGGGCCGGGCGAGGCCTCGGGGTGATATTGCACGGCGAAGACCGGCTTGTCGGTAAACGCGATGCCGCAATTGGAGCCATCGAACAGGCTGACATGGGTCTCGACCACATTGGCCGGCAGCGTCGCGGTCTCAATCGCAAAGCCGTGATTCATCGAGGTGATCTCGACCTTGCCGTAATCCGGCCCCTGCTCCAGCCGCTTGACCGGATGATTGGCGCCGCGATGGCCCTGCGGCATCTTCTTGGTCGTCGCGCCGGCGGCAAGGCCGAGCAGCTGGTGGCCAAGGCAGATGCCGAAGATCGGCAGGTTCGCCTCCAGCAGCTGGCGGATCACCGGGACGGCATAGCGCGCCGTCGCGGCCGGGTCGCCCGGGCCGTTGGAGAGGAACACGCCCGCCGGCTTTTGCGCCATGATCTCGCCATAGCTGGCGGTGGCGGGCAGCACGGTCACGCGCGCGCCGGCCTTCACCAGATGGCGGAAGATATTGTCCTTGGCGCCATAATCGATGGCGACGACATGCGGCGCGTCCTGCGCGTCATCATGCTCATAGCCCGCGCCCAGATGCCACAGGCCGCCCGTCCACTCCCGCTGCGCGCCGGTCACGTCGCTGGCGAGGTCCGCGCCCTCCAGCCCCGGCGCATTCTTCGCCTTCTCGTGCAGCGCGGCCAGATCGAACTTGCCCGCGGGATCATGCACGATCACCGCATTGGGCGCGCCCGCCGTGCGCATCAGCCGGGTGAGCGCGCGGGTATCGACCCCGGAAATGCCGATGCGCCCATGGTCCTTCAGCCATGCATCGAAGGGCCTGGTGTTGCGGAAATTGCTGGGCGCGGTCACATCCTCGCGCACCACGCAGCCAAGCGCATGGGAGGCGGTCGACTCGACATCCTCGTCATTGGTGCCGACATTGCCGATATGCGGGAAGGTGAAGTTGATGATCTGCCCGGCAAAGCTCGGATCGGTCATGATCTCCTGATAGCCGGTCATCGCGGTGTGGAAGCACAGCTCGCCCACCGCCTCGCCCACCGCGCCGAAACCGCGGCCGAAGATGACCGTGCCATCCGCGAGAACCAATACCCCCGTCGCTGCTTTGGGCACAGTGGGGTATCTGGCGTTCGCCATGGCTGTCTGATCCTTCATTTTTTCACGATATCGCCCGCGCCGTCGTGCAGGCTAAACGGCCGGTTCACTAGGTCGTCACCGTCGCACGGTCAATCTATTATGTTTTTGTGAAACGCGCTATCTCTCGTCCTTTCCCGCTCAAAGACATGGAGGCCGCGCGGTGATTCGCGACACACTCAAGGCTGCTCAGATCTCCTCGATGAAGGGCGGTGACAAGGCTCGCCTGGCTGCCATCCGCCTGATCCTCGCCAAGCTCAAGGACCGCGACATCGAGCTGCGCGTGGCCACCAACGCGCCCGATGATGACGACGCGATCGTCATCGACGTGCTCCAGAAGATGGTGAAGCAGCGCCGCGAGTCGATTGCCCTGTTCGAGCAGGCCGGGCGCACCGAGCTGGCCGCGCAGGAATATGGCGAGCTGGCCGTGATCGAGAGCTTCCTGCCCGCGCAGATGAGCGAGGCGGAGACGCAGGCCGCGATCGAGGCGATCAAGGCCGAGGTCGGCGCCGCGTCGATCAAGGATATGGGCCGCGTGATGGCGCTGCTCAAGGAGCGCCACGGCACCACGCTCGACATGAGCAAGGCCAGCGGGCTGGTGAAGGCCGCGCTAGGCTAACAGCCCCGGCGCCCGCCTTCAGACCGCCCGGTCGGTTCGGGCGAAATCGAGAAGCATCTCGTGCCCTGCATGTCTCGACTTCGCTCGGCACGAACGGGTAAGCATGGCCATGGCTATCTGGATGTCTATTCTGCGCTGTGCCGACGGGGCCTGTCATACCGGCCATGCCAACGGCCTCGCACGACGCATTGCCGGGCACCGGAGCGGCGGATTTTGCGACGTCACGAGTCGCCGCCGCCCGGTGCCCCTCGCATGGACCGCGCCGCTCGGAATACCGAAGCAAGCCGTGAGCGCGGAGCTGGCCGTCAAGACATGGCCCCGTGCCAGAAAGGACGCATTGATGAGCGGGGGCTGGTCCGGATTGTCGCGCTTTGCCAGGTTCCCCGCTGCCCAGCCCCTTGCCAAGCGACCATGCGCGCGCATTCCCCATGACGGGCGCGCCCCATGAGCCTCACACCCCAGTTTCTCGACGAGTTGCGCGCGCGCACGACGTTGTCCGCGCTCATCGGCAAATCCGTGAAAATCCTGAAGGCAGGCCGCGAATATAAGGCGTGCTGCCCCTTCCATCACGAGAAGACGCCCAGTTTCACGATCAATGACGAGAAGGGCTTCTACCATTGCTTCGGCTGCGGCGTGCATGGCGATGCCATCCGCTGGATGACCGACCAGCGCGGCCTGCCGTTCATGGAAGCCGTGAAGGAGCTGGCCGAGGCCGCCGGGCTGGACATGCCCGCGCCCGACCCACATGCCGCGCGGCGGGCCGAGGCCGCCCGCTCGTTGCATGATGTCACGACGGGCGCGCAGGCGTGGTTTGTCGCGCAACTTGAAGGGCTGGAGGGCACCGAGGCGCGCGGCTATATCAGCAAGCGCGGCATCAGCGAGAAGACGCGCCGCGCCTTCGGCCTCGGCTTCGCGCCGGATAGCCGGGGCAAGCTCAAGGCGGCGCTCAAGGAGTTCCCCGAGGCGATGCTGGTCGAGTCCGGCATGCTGATCCAGCCGGAGGAGGATGCAGGCAAGCCCGCGCGCGAAAGCTATGACCGCTTCCGCGGCCGGCTGATGATCCCGATCCGCGACCAGCGCGGCCGCGTCATCGCCTTTGGCGGGCGGATATTGGGCCAGGGCGAGCCCAAATATCTGAACTCGCCGGAGACGCCGCTCTTCGACAAGGGCCGCACGCTCTACAATCTCGACAAGGCGGGCCCCGCCGCGCGCAAGGCCAATCGGGTGATCGTGGTCGAGGGCTATATGGACGCCATCATGATCGCGCAGGCCGGCATCGAGGAAGCCGTGGCCCCGCTCGGCACCGCGCTGACCGAGCATCAGATCGCCAAACTATGGACGATGGTGGAGACGCCGATCCTCTGCTTCGACGGCGACTCGGCGGGCCAGCGCGCGGCCCTGCGCGCCGCCCATCGCGCCCTGCCGCTGCTCAAGCCCGGCCACAGCCTCGCCTTCGCCGCGCTTCCCGCCGGGCAGGACCCGGACGACCTGATCCGCACGGCCGGCGTGCAGGCATTCGAGGATGTGCTCGCCACCGCCATTCCGCTGGCCGACCTGCTCTGGCAGAGCGAGTTCGCCGCCCTTCCCCTCGCCACGCCCGAGGAGCGCGCAGGGCTCAAGCAGCGTCTGTCCGTGCTCACCGCGACCATCGCCGACAATGACATTCGCGCGCTTTACGGCCGGCTGTTCAAGGAGCGCTACGACGAATTGTTCTTCGCGCCGCGCGGGCGGCAGGAGCGCGGCCCGGCCGGGCAGGCCCGGCGCGGCAGTGGCGGCTCGATGAAGAATGGCCGCTGGATGCCCCCGCCCCCACCGCCCGGCCCGGAAGCCCATGCAATCAGCGAAGGCGATGGCGACACGCTCCTGCTGCGCGCCGTTCTGGCCGGTTTGCTGCGTTTTCCGAGCGAAATCATGGTCCATCGCGAGGCGCTCTCCAGCCTGCAACCGGGCGATATGCGACTCGCCCGATTGCTGGATGCGCTCATCGGCAGCTGCGATCACGAAGAAACGGTTGAAACCGAAGCCCTTCTTACCATATTGGCCGAGCGTGATCTGTATAATATGGCAAGAGGGTTGCTCCGCGCTGATGCCTTGCATTTCACTTTCACCCGGATCGAGGCCGATCGACAGCGCGCACAGCGCGATCTGGCCGAGGCGATCGCGGTGATCGTGGCGATGCCTCGGATCGATGCCGAGCTGGCAGCGGTAACGAGAGCCATGGCGGAACATCTGGACGAAGCCGGCTATGCCCGGCAGCAGTCCTTGCGCAAGCTGAAGACGGATCTGGCGTCGAGGGTCGCTGAACTGGCCCAACCCCAGGAATGAACGGAACAATTTTCCGGGCCGCCTCATGGTCCGGGACGGAGTAAGGCGACTCATGGCGAGCAAGAGCAATCAGGGCGAGACTCAGACGGACGAAGGCAGCGATGCACCGCTGCTCGACCTTAACGAAGCGTCGGTCAAAAAGCTGATCGCCCGCGCGAAGAAGCGCGGCTACATCACCTATGACGAGTTGAACAACGCGCTGCCGCAGGACCAGATGTCCTCCGAGCAGATCGAGGATGTGATGTCCGCGCTCAACGACATGGGCGTCAATATCGTCGAGAATGAAGAAGCCAGCGAGGATGGCGACGAGAAGGAAGAGCCCGAAGTCGAGGCGATCGACAGCCCGGCCGACGAAGGCGAAGGCAATGTCGCCGAGAAGAAGCGCGAGACCAACGACCGCACGGACGACCCGGTGCGCATGTATCTGCGCGAGATGGGCGCTGTCGAGCTGCTCAGCCGCGAGGGCGAAATCGCCATCGCCAAGCGCATCGAGGCCGGCCGCGACACGATGATCCTGGGGCTGTGCGAGAGCCCAACCACCTTCAACGCCATCATTGAATGGTCGGCGGCCCTCAACAATGGCGAAATGCAGCTGCGCGAGATTCTCGATCTCGACGCCATGCTGACCAAGGACCCCGCGCCGGAGAATCTCTCCGAAGACGCCGAGGATGACGACGGCGAGATTTCCGAAAAGACCGCCGGCCCGTCCTTCAAGGACGAGGATGAGGTCAAGGACGAAGCCGATGCGGACGGCGATGGCGACGATTCCCTGGTGGAGCGCCGCACGCCTCGCCAGGAAGAAGAGGATGATGAGGACAACACCCTCTCGCTCGCCGCGATGGAAGAGCTGCTCAAGCCGGACGCGCTGCTGAAGTTCGCCCGCATCGCGGAACTGTACGGCAAGTTCGGCAAGCTGCAGCAGGCGCGGCTGATCGCCCTTGGCAATGGTGAGGAACTGCCGGCCCGGAGCGAGACCAATTACCAGAAGCTGCGCGAGGAGCTGACGACCGAGGTCGAGAGCGTCCAGTTCCACCAGCAGAAGATCGAATATCTCGTCGATCAGCTTTATGCGTTCAACCGCCGGCTGACGACGCTGGGTGGCCAGATGCTGCGCCTTGCCGAGCGCCACAAGGTGCCGCGCAAGGATTTTCTGGACCAGTATGTCGGCCAGGAGCTGGATGACGGCTGGCTGGAACGCGTGATCAAGCTCGACAAGAAATGGGCGGCCTTCGCCGCGGCCGAGGCCGAGCCGGTCGAGCGCATTCGCAGCGAAGTGGCGGAAATCGCACAGGCGACCGGCACCTCGCTGCCCGAGTTCCGCCGCATCGTGAACATGGTGCAGAAGGCCGAGCGCGAGGCGCGGATCGCCAAGAAGGAAATGGTGGAGGCCAATCTGCGCCTCGTCATCTCCATCGCCAAGAAATATACCAATCGCGGCCTGCAGTTCCTGGACCTCATCCAGGAGGGCAATATCGGCCTCATGAAGGCGGTGGATAAATTCGAGTATCGCCGCGGCTATAAATTCTCGACCTATGCGACCTGGTGGATCCGGCAGGCGATCACCCGCTCGATCGCGGATCAGGCGCGGACCATCCGCATCCCGGTCCACATGATCGAGACGATCAACAAGCTGGTGCGCACCAGCCGCCAGTTCCTCCACGAGCAGGGCCGCGAACCGACGCCCGAGGAGATGGCCGAGCGCCTCTCCATGCCGCTGGAAAAGGTGCGCAAGGTGATGAAGATCGCCAAGGAGCCGATCAGCCTCGAAACGCCGATCGGCGACGAGGAGGATAGCCATCTGGGCGACTTCATCGAGGACAAGAACGCGATCATCCCGGTGGATGCCGCCATTCAGGCCAACCTCAAGGAGACGGTGACCCGCGTTCTCGCCAGCCTCACCCCGCGTGAGGAGCGCGTGCTGCGCATGCGCTTCGGCATCGGCATGAACACCGACCATACGCTGGAGGAAGTAGGCCAGCAGTTCAGCGTGACCCGCGAGCGCATCCGCCAGATCGAGGCGAAGGCGCTGCGCAAGCTCAAGCACCCTTCCCGCTCGCGCAAGATGCGCAGCTTCCTGGATCAATAAGGGCTCGCCCCCTTCCGGAAACAGACGACCGGAGATTTGATGCCGACATGCGCTGGACCGATGCCAGCGCACGCCTCATCCAATCTCCGGTCGCGCGGGGGACCGGCGCCGGGAAATTTCCCGGCCTCCGCCATGATTCTTCCGCGGACCTTCTCCAGACCGCGACATGGCCACGGATCGCCACCATCTCTCTCCATTTCGGTGCGACTATGTCGACATCCGCCAAGCGGGACGGTGTTTCCACTGGCCGTTCAGGCCGGCGCGGGCCGTAATCGCGGCCACGGCGACGACCAGCCGTGCCCATGACGGGACAGGCCGCGCAGAATGCACCATCACCGCAAACCATCTGAAATCATGGCATTTTAATTGCCTTCCATGCCTAAAATGCGGTGACCCGTGGCGCTTTATCAAGGAGTCTTTAACTCCATCGCCGCTACATCATCCGGGTGGGGGCACATTGATCCAAAGCGGGTCTCTCAATGAGGCAAAACATGAAACACCAGCCCTGCATGTCGATAGATTTGAGCCTTGGCGCTCTCATTGCGACCATGGTCGACCTGAATGGCTCCGCCGCGCATCCTTATTGCGCGGACGCTCTCCATGGCGACCGTCAGGCATTCGTGCGCGACCTCGTGGACTTTGCCGATTTCGTGCATCTTGTGGCGTTGCTGCATGGGCAGACGCCGGGTCTGGTCGATCAGGCCGCCACTCGCACGGTCGAGACAGTCGCACGCCAATGGCTGCTTCAGGCCATCGATGCGTTCGTGATCGAACGGCAATATCTCACTCGGCTTTCGGCTATGGCCGGCCCGCTGCCGAGCACAGCGGGCCACCGCCAGTCGGTATCGATCATGGCGCAGCAGCGCCATGCCATCGAGATTCTCGCTCAGTCGGAACGCCGGGGCACGGCGCTGGGCGCGGCGATCATGCTGGTGCTCGAATGGCAGGCGATCCGGACCTTGCTGGATGCCGGCGCGGCACGTCTGGGCATCGAGGCGCCACGCAGCGCCTTGCCGAGCCGCACGGAAACCTTCGATCTGCTCGACCAGTTGCCCGAACCGGAGCGGCAGAGCCGCGCCATCCAGTTCGGCACGTCCCAGTTGCTCGATCAGCATCGCGGCATGTGGGACCTGCTCAAGGCGCGCGCCGCAGCGCGGCATTTGAGCCGGCCAACGCAGATCGCGGCGCTTGCACGCATCTGACGGACCGCATCGCCTCTCCCGCCTGCCTCTGGCGGCGGGAGAGCATGCCCTACGCACAAACGGCTCTGACCGAACCGGTGCGGGTGCGACGCGATCTGCGCGCATCCGCAGCGGGCTGGATCCGTTCGAGCCCGGACCGGGGCCGGGTCCATCCCAGCCAGCAGCGCGGCTGGCACATGGGCGGTTTACCAGGCTGGGCGCGGTCTTGGCCGATGCTCATCTCGTTCGTGCCGGTGCGCGCCTCCACCGGTCGCGGCGCGCTCAATCGACGGGTCTGGCGATCCGCTTGCCCTTCGTCCGGCTGGTCAGATGATATTGGCGGCACCGGTCGCAGCGATAGGGACGGAGCGCAATGTCGGCGCCCTGCATGACCAGCCTTGCCTCGTCCTCGGTCCGGTAGCGCTTCTTTCGGGCGCAGATGCTTAGCCGCGTGCGCATCGGCGCCATTCCGCTCCTGCCTCAATAGAGCAGATGTGCTGCCCGTTCCTGCGCCCATGCCGCTTCGTCGGGACGGGTCAGCGCGTCGAGATCGGCTGGCGTCGCGGCTGGGTCATCCACCCATTCACGCAAGGCGGGCGAGCCGTTGATGACGTCGATGGCGAGCTTGCCAAGCTCATATTCATACGGAAAATCGCGCCACAGCGGATAGTCCGGATAAAGCCGCCGGATCGTCTTGAAGGCCAGCGCCTGCACCCGCCACGGCTTGAACGCGGCGGGATCATATGCCGGCCCCTCGGCATGGATCTGCACGCCGGCGCAGAGCGTCTGCACATGCTTGTGGAAGGTCGGCTCGAACCAGAAATCGCGCAGGATGCAGCCCTCCAGCCATTGCGGCGCGAGGCCGCGCATCGTTTCGATCACCGCGCGCGCATCGATATCCGGCGCGCCGAACAGCTCGAGCGGTCGCGTCGTCCCGCGCCCTTCGGAGAGGGTCGTGCCCTCCAGCATGACCGTGCCGGCATAGCAGCGCGCCATGTTGAGATTGGGCGCATTGGGGCTGGGATTGACCCAGATGCGCTCCGCCGGCCAGCCGAAACCCGGCGCGGCCTCCGGCGCATAGCCCTCCATGGCGATCACGCGATAATCGAGATCGAGCCCGAAATGGGCGCGGAACCACTGCCCCAGCTCGCCCATCGTCAGGCCATGGCGCATCGGCATCGGCCCGGCGCCGACGAAACTCTCCCAGCCCGCGCGCAGCGTCAGTCCCTCGATCGGGCGGCCGGCAGGGTTCGGCCGATCCAGCACCCACACCGCCTTGCCGGCCTGCGCCGCGGCCTCCATCAGATAAAGCAGGGTGGTGACGAAGGTGTAGATACGACAGCCCAAATCCTGCAGATCGACGAGGAACACGTCCGCCGACGCCATCATTTGCGCGGTCGGTCGGCGTACCTCGCCATAAAGGCTGAATACGGGAATGCCGTGGACCGGATCGTCATAATCCGGCGATTCCATCATATTATCCTGCTTGTCGCCGCGCAGGCCATGCTGCGGCCCCATCGCGGCAGTCAGGGTGAGATCGCCGCAGGCCGTCAGCGCATCGAGCGCATGAGTGAGGTCGGCCGTCACCGAGGCCGGGTGGGCGAGCAGACAGACGCGCTGGCCGGCCAGCGGGACGCGCAAGGCAGGGTCGGCGAGCAGGCGATCAAGGCCAGTGCGGAACATCATGCCGCGCTCAGTGGCGGAAGCGTGAGCGCGAAGCAATCGCGATGATGAAAGTCCGGCTTGCCCGGCGGATGCGCCAGCGCCCAGTAGCTGGTGCCGCCCGCCTTCTCCTCGATCACCGCCGCAATGCCGATCTGCCCGGTGCCATCCCAGGGCAGGCAATCCTCGGCCAGCCGCGCCGTCAGGGTCAGCCGCTCGCTGCCGAGCTTGAGCCGCATATCCGGCGCGGGCAGTGCGAGCGGCCGCATGCCGGTGCGATAATGATCGAAATGATAGGCTGCAAAGGCGCCGGAGGGAGACAGGTTGATCTCCACATAGGCATCCTCCCCGCAGGCGAGGAACAGCTCGAAGCAGGTGGTGCGCCACAGCTCATCCGTATGCACAGCCGGCGCGGCGGCCGGCAGCACGATCTCGCCGGGCCGGCCCACCGCCACGAACGCGACCTCCCAGCCATAATCCGCTGTCTGCGCGATGCTGGCCCCCACCGCCGCAAGGGCCGCGCAGGGCGTTTGCGGATGGCATGTCAGCGCACGACGGGCCAAAACCCTACTCATCGCCGGTCTCCCGTGCTAAGCGCCCGCCTCGGTTTTCCTCTAGAGATCATCATGGCACAATATCAATCAGACCTGCTGAACCTGCTCGAAGAGCGGGGCTATATCCACCAGATCACCGACGCAAGCGGGCTCGACGCGCTGGCGGCACAGCAGGTCGTGCCCGGCTATATCGGCTTCGATCCG
>Ga0182736_1000151_pt1 | contig 137033 bp, 120 predicted proteins | sample eDN5th30CKraftBY_FD_128882 | JGI IMG/M metagenome (GOLD analysis project Ga0182736, IMG submission 128882) | Enriched backyard soil microbial communities from Emeryville, California, USA - eDNA 5th pass 30_C Kraft BY (version 2) (version 2) | ecosystem: Environmental > Terrestrial > Soil >... | reverse complement strand
CGATTCGCCATCGTCGGCGTCGGCGATGGTTACCGTGCCATCCACGCTGAGCTTGCCGCCCACCGCGCCGGCATCCTCGGTGACCGACTTCGCGTCGTCGGTCACCACCGGCACGTCGTTGGTGCCGTTGATCGTGATGGTGATCGTGCTGGTCTGCGTGCCGTCGGCCGATTTCACCGTGTAGGTCTCGACGATGGTCTCGCCGGCCTTCAGGAATTGCACCGCGCCATTGGCCACCCGATAGGTATAGGTGCCGTCCGGATTGATCACGATGGTGCCCAGCTGCCCGCCGGGATGCGTCGTGCCGCCGAAGGCCGTCGTGGCCGGGTCGAACACGGATTCGCCGGCATCGGGGTCGGCGATAGTCACCGCGCCGCCCACGCTCAACATGCCCGCCGCCACGCCGGCGTCCTCGGTCACCGATTGCGCGTCGTCCGTCACGACCGGCACGTCGTTGATGCCCTGCACCGTCACCGTCAAGGTGGCGGTATCGAAACCGCCCTCGCCGTCGCTGATGGTGTAGGTGATCGAGGTCTGGCGCGTCTGGCCCGCGGGCAGGTCATCGAACTGCCCGGCGGGGTCGAAGCTGTAGCTGCCGTCGGGATTGATCGAGAACACCCCGCCGTGGTCGCCCGCCACGGGCTTGCCCACCATGCCGCCGTCGCCGTCCACGGCGCTGACGACCAGGTTGTCGCCGTCCGGATCCGCATCGTTGCCCAGCACGCCGCCGGCCGCGCCGACGGTCAGCACCGTGCCCTCGTCGGTGGTCGCCGTGTCGTCGTCGGCCTGCGGCGGCGGGTTGGTGATCGTCCACTTGATGGTGTGGGTCACCGACTTGCCGTCCGGGTCGGTGGCCGTGATCTTCACCGTGTATTCGCCGTTATTGCCGGGGCCGCCCTGCGAGGCCGAGCCGTCGATCTTGCCGCTGACGATGCCGGTCTTGGGATCGAGCGTCAGCCCGGGCGGCAGGCCCGTGGCGCGGTAGCTCAGCTTGTCGCCGTCGGGGTCGGTGAAATAGTGCGACAGGTTCAACCCCGCGATGTTGTCGCCGTCTTCGTCGCCGCGCGCGGTCACGCCGCCGCCGGCCAGCGAGGTCCGCACCGGGGAATCGTTGCCATCCTTGCCGCCCCAGCCGCCGGGATAGCGCACCGAATCCGGCAGGTCCTGGTGCGGGCGCGGGTACGACAGCGACAACGGCGTGGTTTCTTCCACGACGCGCATCAACCGCACGAAGCTGCCACCGCCGTCGTTCAGGTTGCCGCCGGGCAGCACCTGGTCGGAGGCTCCCGCCACCGGCGGCGTATCGTCCAGCAGCTGGCCCAGCAAGCGCGCGGAATCGGGCTCGGCCGGCGGCACCACGCTGGCTTCGGCGGGATCCGGCGTCTTGAATACGTCTTCGCCGATGGTGGCCTGGCGGTTCTCGCCGATCACGACGGGCGGCTGCCCCGGGATCGCCAGCTCGACCGACGCCCCCGGGCCGGTCACGATCTCGGCGTCGGCGGGCAGGCGGCTGCCGGGCTTGATCTCGGTCAGAGAGCCATTCGAGGCTCGCACCCAGGCCTGTCCGGAAACGTGGTTGACGATCGCAGTGTTGGCAGCCATGAATCAGTACTCGCAGTAAGAAAACAGGAAACGGCGGTCCGGATGAATAGAGCTCCGGCAGCTCGCCATGGTAGGAAAGGCCCGCGTGCGCGCCTATTGGCGGCGACGACAGGTTTTGCAGTGGGTTCCCGGCATCCGTCCCCGGGGCCGGCTCAGCACGCCACCCCCGCCGTGATGCCATGCACGCGCAGCGCAAGCTGCAAGCGGTCGCCGACGTCCAGCTTGTCGAAGACCGCCGACAAATGCGCGCGCACCGTACGTTCGGTAATGCTCAGGGCGTCGGCGATCTGCTGGTTCGACTCGCCCATGGCGGCCCGCCGCGCCACGCTGCGTTCGCGTCCGGTCAGGCCGGCGGCCCACTCCGTGCCCGTGTCGGGCAGGCGGGCATGCACCCCCTGCAGCAGCCGCGACACCAGCGAGCGCCCCATCCAGACGCCGCCCGAGGCCACCACGTCCAGCACCGTGCCCAGCGCGGACGGCGGCATGTAGGCGTGGCAGTACCCGCTGGCCCCGGCGGACAGCGCCTGCGAGCCCCGTTCGTCGTCGGGGCGGCTGCTGGCCACCACCAGCCTGACGGCGGGCAGCACCTGGCCCCAGGCCGGATCCGGCCAGGCGGGCAGCCTCGGCAGCTCGGCATCCAGCAAGACCAGCTGGCGCTGCTGGGCGGCCCAGCGCACCGCGTCGGGCAGGCCGCGGCCGCGCGCCGGCAGCCAGCGGTGAGCCACGGCCTGGCTCCAGCGCGACCAGAGCAGGTCGTCTGTCGTCAGGATAAGCAGGGGTATCAGCGAATCAGCCATCGTCAATGCCTAGCGTTCGATCAGTGCGTTGGCCTTGGCGCGCAGCAGCGGCTTCAACAGGTACTGCATCAGGGTGCGCTTGCCGGTCATGATGTGCACCTCGGCGACCATGCCCGGAATGATCGGCAGCGATTGCTTGTCGCCCAGGGCGGCCTTGTCGGTGCGCACCCGCACGATGTAGAACGCGTTGCCTTTCTCGTCGGTGACGGTATCGGCGCCGATCTGCTCGACCTTGCCTTCCAGGCCGCCATAGATGGCGAAGTCGTAGGCCGTGAATTTCACCTCGGCCTGCTGGTCCGGCCGCAGGAAACCGATGTCGCGCGGCAGCACCCGGACTTCCAGCAACAGCGTGTCGTCGGTGGGCACGATCTCGATGATGTCCTTGCCCGGCTGCACCACGCCGCCCACGGTGTTGGCCAGCAGGGTCTTCACGGTACCGCGCACCGGCGAGCGGATCTCGGCCAGCTTGACCCGGTCGGCCAGGGCGATCTTGCTTTCGGACAGGGTCGCCAGCTTGGCGCGCACGTCGGACAAGTCCATCCGCGCGGTGTTGCGGATATTCAGCTCGGCCTCTTCTATCTTGGAATTGGCTTCGGCGATCGAGGCCTGGATCCGGCCGATCTGCGCCTCGGCGGCCTTCTGCGCGCCGCACGACTGCGCCACATCGCGCTGCAGGCGCAGCAGGTCCACTTCCGATACCGCCCCGCTCTTGAGCAGCGGCCGGGTCACGTTCAGTTCGCGCGAAGTCAGCCCGCAGGTGGTGGCCGCCTGGTTGCGGTTCGCCTCGGTCTCGCGCATTTCCTGTTCGCGCTGGCGCAGTTGGGCACGGGCGATGTCGATGGTCTTGTTCAGTTCCTCGGTGCGCAATTCCCAGGTGCGGCGTTCGGTGCGCACCAGGTCCGGCGCCTGCTGCTCCAGTTCGGCCGGCACCGCGAACGGCGTGCCGGTCGCCAGGGCTTCCAGGCGCGCGGCCTTGGCGGTCAGCGCCAGCAGTTCGGCTCGGTTCTCGCCCAGCGAGGCCGCGAAGCGGGTCGGGTCGATGCGCAACAATATCTGGCCAGGCTCGACGCTCTGGCCCTCGCGCACCACGATGTTGTCGACGATCCCGCCGTCCAGGCTTTGCACCACTTGCACCTGGCGCGACGGCACCACCTTGCCCTCGCCGCGCACCACTTCGTCGATCTCGCCGAAACTGGCCCACAGGGTCAGGATCGTCACCGAGAACAGCGACGTCCACAGCATGGCCCGCGAACCGCGCGCCTGGTTCTGGGCAATGGCCAGTTCCGCGTCGGCGCGGAAATCGGTGGCCGCCGGCAGGCGCCGGCCCGCGGTTCCCAGCAACCAGTCCATCGCGCGCACCACCACGGACACCGGAATGCGCCACAGCGCGGTCAATGCGCGCATGGGCAGCGAACGCTTTTCGGAAGCGGACGGATCAGGTTGCTGCATGGTTCACGCTTCCCGAAGCCGGCGGCCGCGCTGCAAGGCATCCAGGACTTTCTGGGTGGGCCCGTCGGCGGCCACGCGGCCGTTGTCGATGACGATCAGGCGATCCACCAGTTCCAGCAAGGCGGTGCGGTGCGTCACCAGCAGCATCGTCTTGCCTTGCGCGGCGCGCGCCAGCCGGTTCTTCAACTGGCCCTCGCTGGCGTTGTCCATATTGCTGCTGGGTTCGTCCAGCAACAGGATGGGCGGATCGTTGAGAAAGGCGCGCGCGATGGCCACCGCCTGCCGCTGCCCGCCGGACAGCGAGTCGCCGCGCTCGCCGATGGGCATGTCGAAGCCCTGCGGATGGCGGTTGGCGAAGGCGGTCACGCCGGCCACGTCGGCGGCGGCCAGGATCGCCGCGTCCTCGGCATAGGGCGCACCCATGGCGATGTTGCTGCGCAGCGTGCCGAAGAACAGCATGGGGTCCTGGCCGACATAGCCGATGGAACGGCGCAGGTCGGCCGGGTCGATCTGCCGGATGTCCACGCCGTCGACCAGCACCGCGCCTTCGGTGGGCGCATACAGGCCCAGCACCAGCTTTTCCAGCGTGCTCTTGCCCGAGCCGATACGGCCGATGACGCCGACTTTCTCGCCCGGTTCCAGGCGGAACGACACATCGTTCAGCACGGCCTGCTGCGCGCCGGGATAGGCGAACGACACATTGCGGAACTCGACGGCGCCGCGCACGGCCGGGCGCGACAGGAACGTGGCGTCGGCGGGGCGCTCGACCGGCATGTTCATGTAGCCGTCGATGGAACCCAGCGAAGCGCGGGCGTTCTGATATTGCAGCATCAGGCCGACCACCTGGCCCAGCGGCGCCAGGCAGCGGCCGGCGATCATCGAGGCCGCGATGATGCCGCCCATCGACAGCGCCGACTGCTGCACCAGGTACACGCCGGCGATCACCACGCAGACCGACACCAGCTGCTGCATGGTCTGCACGAAATTCACCGTGCCGGCCGACAACAGCTTCAGCTTGCCGCCCTGGTGGGCGATGAAGGCGGTGGCGCGCTCCCATTCGCGCTGGATGGCGCTCTGCGCTCCCAGCGTCTTGACGGTCTCCAGCCCGGCCAGGGCTTCCACCAGCGTGGCGTTGCGTTGCGACGAGGCCTGGAACGACGCCATGGTCAGCGATTCCATCCGCAGTTGCGCCGCCGCCGACACCAGCAACACCACCACGATCGCCACGACCGGGGCAATCGCCAGCCAGGGCGAGATCCACACCAGCGCCAGCAGGAACAGCAGAACGAACGGCAAGTCCACCAGGGCCGTGATGGTGGCCGAGGCGATGAAATCCCGCACCGACTCGAACGAACGCAGGTTGGCCGCGAAGGCGCCCACCGAAGCCGGGCGCCCTTCCAGGCGCAGGTCCAGCACGCGTTCCATGATCCGGGCCGACAGGTACAGGTCCACGCGCTTGCTGGCGGTGTCGACCACGTGGGCGCGTATCGTCGTCAGCACCAGGTTGAACAGCAGCACCAGCACGATGCCGACGGCCAGCACCCACAGCGTCTCGACCGCGTTGTTGGGCACCACGCGGTCGTACACGTTCATGCTGAACATGGGCATGGCCAGCGCGAATACGTTGATCAGCAGCGCCGCGACCAGCGCGTCGCGATACAGCCGGCGGTTCTGGATCACCACGCCCCAGAACCAGTGCTTCTCGCGCTCGGGCGGCACTTGCGAAGTGCGCGGATCCAGCCGGAACAGCGGCCGCACGATGCAGGCCACGCCGGTGTAGCTTTCAGCCAGTTGCTCGGCGCTCAGCGGCACTACCGACGCCGGCGATTCCGGGTAGCTGACCAGATAGCTGTCGCCGCGCCGCTCGCGCAGCACGCAGGCGCGGTTGCCTTGCAGCAGCAGGATCGCGGGCAACAGGGTTTCCGGGATGTCCTGCGGCGCACGGCGCAGCAGGCGGGCGGAAAACTGCGCCCGGCTCGCCGCGCGTGGCAACAAGGCCGGCGTCAGCCGATGGCCGACCAGCGGCAACCCGGCGCTGAGCGCCTGCGGCGTCCACGGCACCCCGTGGATCCGGGTCACCTCGGCCAGGCATTCGGCCAGCGGGTCGTCGTGCAGGTGCGTCGCGCGAACAGGCTCGCGCTCGTGCGCATCGCTGTCGGCACGCGCGGGCTGCTGGTCGGCGATCAAGGCTTCGGCCATGATTTACTTCAGCGCCACCGGCTTGCCGTTGACCGAGCCGGCACGCTCGTCCTTGCGCGGAACCAGCGTGGGCGGCAGGGTGCCCTCGCGGTACTTGACGTCCACCGGCTGCAACAGCCGGGTGTCGGACACCTTGGTGTCGCACAGCGCCATCAGCTCGTCGTCGCCCTCGAGCCCGCGTTCTTCTTCCGGGCGCTCGGATTCGCTGGGCTGCGCCAGGCGCAGCGCGGGCAGGATGCGGTGCGACAGGGCCAGCCAGCGGTACTGGGCGTTGACCATGTCGTACTCGGCGCTGGCCAGCGCGCGGTTCGCATCGAACAGCTCGCCTTCCGTATCCAGCAGGTCCATCAGCGAACGCTGGCCGATCTGGAATTGCTGGCGATAGCCGTCGCGCACCTTCATCGTGGCCTGCTGATGCGCCCGCAGGAACGGGATCTGCTCGTGCAGGCGCGCAACGTTGTTCCAGGCGATCGACAGTTCCTGCTGCACGTTGCGGCAGGTGTAGTCGCGCACGTCGCGGGCGGCGTACATCTGCTCGGTCGTCTGGCGCAGGCGCGCCGAGTCGGCGCCGCCGCGGTACAGGTTGTAGCTCATGACCAGTTGCACGCTGGAGCTCTGCGTGCGGTGGTCCATGTCGTAGTCCTGGCGGTCGCGGCCGGTGGACGCGCGCAGTTCCAGCGTGGGCGAGAAGTTGCCGCGCGCCACGTCCATGCCGGCGCGAGCCGCCTGGATCAACGCCTGCTTGGCGCGAAACGAGGGGTTGCGCCGCATCGCTTCCGAGAAATTCTGCGTACCGGCGGGCAGCTGGCTGGCCATGGACGGTGCCACCGGCAGCGCCTTGGGGGCTTCCGAACCGACGATGCGGCGATAGCGCTGCTCGACGTCCAGCAGGTTGCTGGTCTCGGTCATCCAGTTCGATTGGGCCAGCGCCAGGCGGCCGACGGCCTGTTCCAGGTCGACGCGTCGTCCCACGCCGGAATCGGCGCGTTCGCGGATCTGCCGCAGCGTGTTTTCGTGCAGCCGGTAGTTGTCGCCGGCCAGCTTTTCCAGTTCGCGCTGGCGCTGCACGTCCAGGTAGGCGCGCGCGGTTTCGGCCGCCACGTTGTCGGTGGTGGCCAGCAGTTCATAGTAGCTGGCCAGCTTCTCGAACCCCAGCTGCTTGACGCTGTTCGGCGTCTTGAAGCCGTCGAATATCAGCTGGCGCAGTTCCAGGTTGTAGCCCGGACGGTTCCAGTCGTAGGAACCCACGCCCGGCGTGTTGCTGCGGTATTCGCGGCCGACCCAGCCCTGCGCGTCGACTTGCGGCAGGTAGGCGCCGCGGGCGACCTTCTGGCCTTCCATGGTCGAGCGGAAATCGTGATACCGGGCTCGCACTTCCGGATTGTTCAGGATGGTTTCCTGCACCACCTGCTCCAGCCCCTGGGCAGACTCCGCCGCGAAGGCGTCGGCGGCAAACACCGAGCCCAGCAACACCGCAACAACCGAGATTTTGTTGTAAGAAGGAGTAAACATGAAGACGGTCATCATTTGAACCAAGGCCAGGCGCGTGCGCAGCTGTATGAGGCCTTGCGGGGTTGATAAAGACGCTTCCGTTCCAGCGGAAACCATTCGGCGAAATGTGCGCACGCAAAGGTTCGCTCGCCCAGCCACGAGCAGGAAGATACCGTCACACCCCTTGAAACATGAAGTCAAGGATTGTCAATTGGATTAGCAATTCAGTTACTCGCTTGCACAGCGCGTTATTTTTCGCTCGTATGTTTCACATTCAATTTGAGTAATTGATTTTCAAATGGAAACACTAAGACGATATAAATCGCAGTATCGACACGTTCTATCAATAAATATGCGATCAATGCAATGAATGTGGCGAACTTTCAGGTCGCGTCCGCGGCGGTCGCCCCGTCGTCGCCATCGCTGACGAACATGTAACCGCTGCCATACACCGTGCGGATCGGCAGGTCGAGCCCAGCGTGCTCGGCTTTCTTGCGCAAGCGGTTGATGATGACGTCGATGCTGCGCGCGCCATTCGCGTTGCGCGCCAATTGATGCAGCAGCACCGACCGCTGTATGGCCCGCCCCGGGGTCGCCAGCAGGCTGCGCAGCACCAGGCGCTGGCTTTCCGACAGCGACAGCATCGCGCCCGAGGGCGCCACCAGCGACCAGTCTTCGTTGCGCAGTTCCCATCTGCCCAATGGGCCGGCCGGCCTGGCCGCGACCGGCCGGGGCGCCGCCACGGCCTCTTGCGGCCGGTTGGACAACCGGCGCGACAAGGCCAGCAGCACCGCCGCCACCTCGCGAAAATCGGCCGGGGCCGGCACACAGGCGTCCGCGCCGCTTTGCAGGCAGCGCATGCGCGCCTGTGCCAGGTCGTCCATCCCGATGGCCACGATGCCGATATCCGACGCCACGGCCAGGCGCGACAACAGCACATACCCCATCTCGCCCAGCCGGCTCACATCCAGCACGGCCGCATCGTACGTTCGTATCGCCAGGTGGCGGAACAGCTCGGCCTGCGTCGTGCACACATGCAGCCCGATGCCGGCCTCCAGCAACAGGGCGACAGCCTTGGGGTGGTCCGACGGGTCGGACATCATGAGAAGTGCACTGACGTGTTTCATGGCGGCTGTCTGCGTCTGAAAAAAATTCCCTTCGGCAAATTCGCCGCGCCGCTATGTTAGAGGGGTTGCTTCCAAATGTTTTTAAGCTTTGCGTTAATTGACATTGCGCGTCCGGCCGGCCCACTGCCCTTTCGCATGCCGGATTTCCCGCCATGGGGGTTTCCCGAACGGCCAATTAAGGATAATATTTATCCTTAAGGATATTTAATATCCTTAATAACCGGAGAACCCCATGACCCAACGCCTGAACTACGCCCAGCAGTCTCCCGAACCTTTCCGGAAGTACCTGGATTTCAGCAACGCGCTGAACAATGGCGCCATCGAAGAAAGCATTCACGACCTGGTCAATATCCGCGCGTCGCAGATCAACGGCTGCGCCTTCTGCGTGGACATTCACGTCAAGCAGGCCAGGATGCGGGGCGAGCGCGAGCTGCGGCTGCATCACCTGGCCATCTGGCGCGAGTCCAACCTGTTCGACGCCCGCGAGCGCGCCGCGCTGGCCTGGACCGAAGTGCTGACCAGGCTGCCCGAAGGCGGCGTGCCCGACGACATCTACGAGCCGGTGCGCGGCGAGTTTTCCGAGAAAGAGCTGGCCGACCTGACCTTCTGCGTGATGGCCATCAATGGCTGGAACCGCGCCAGCATCGCCTTCAAGAACGAACCTGGCTCGGCCGACAAGGTGTTCGGCCTGGACAAGGCCGGCCTGAAATAGGCCGGCGCATCGGGAGCCCCACATGATTCGCACGATCAAGACAAGCATTCTCGCCGCGGCGTTCGCCAGCCTGGCGTTCGCCGGTGCCGGTGCCAGCGCCCATGGCGTAGACCCTGCCGCCAAGGTGACACTGGTTTACGAACACGAATTGCCCAACGTGCCCGGCAAGAGCATCAAGGGCGTGCTGGTCGAGTACGGACCGGGCGGCTATTCGCCCGCGCACACCCACGCCAGCAGCGCGTTCATCTACGCCACCGTGCTGGAAGGCGCGATCCGCAGCCAGGTCAACGACGGCCCGGTGAAGGTCTACCGGGCCGGCGAAAGCTTCTCGGAAATGCCTGGCGACCGCCATGGCGTCAGCGCCAACGACAGCAAGACGCAGCCGGCGCGCCTGCTGGCCGTATTCGTGGTCGACACCGACCAGCAGGAACTGACACTGCCCGCCAAACCCTGACCCCGGCCACTAGCCCGCGCGGTTCAGCACCCACTCGCGGGTGCCCTTCAACAGGCTGGCGGGCAGCTCGTCATCCAGTGTGTCGAGCAGGTCGGCCACTTTCACGCCGCGCAGCGTGTTGCGCCAGGCCTCGTCGGCCTGCCACATGACGCGGGCGATGGCGCAGGGCTGGGTCTCGCAATAGCCCTTGGGCCGGCACGGATTGTTGGCGCGGATGTCGTTGCAGACAAACGTGCTGGCCTTGCCTTCCACCGCCTCGACAATATCCAGGAACGTGATGGCGGCGGCCGGCCTGGCCAGCCGGTAGCCGCCGCCGGGCCCCAGCGTGGTCTCGGTCAGCCCGGCCTGCGACAAGGCCTGCAGCGCCTTGGACAGGTATTCTTTGGGCACGCCATGCAGCTCGGCCAGCGCCTTGGTGGACAGGTATCGCCCTTGCGGCAGGCCGGCAAGAATGACGCAGCAATGCAACGCCCATTCGACCTGGCTTTTGAGGATCATTCGGCACTCGTTATGCAAAGGCCGGCGAGGCGGCCGTCAATTAAGGATACCGGATATCCTCGAATCCGGGGAATCCAAGGTGTCCAACCGGCCGGCACCCTGTAAACTGCGAGGTTTTTGACTCTGGCCGTATGGTGCAAGTACCCCGGCGCACAGGTGTCAGCGGCCCCACGCTCATTCGTGTGCTTGCCCGCCTGACGGACGCCGACATTCCCGAATCCAGGCAATCGCTATCCGACCGGCTGAGCCAATGGCTGGGCTGGACGGACGCCATCGCCCTGTCCGCCGTGCTCGACGGCGGGCCCCTGGCCGTGGCGCCCGCGCCACAAGCGCCCGACGGCGCCGAAATGCAGGAATACGACCACTTGCGCGCCGCGCTGGCGCATGCCATCGCCGACGAACGCGCCTACGCCGTCGCCGTGCCGCGCGGGCCGCTTGGCCCCCAGCCCGCGGCGGCCGGCAGCGTCGTCGAATACGCCACCTACCGCCAGCGCTACCTATCCATACAGCAGACCATGGAAACCCGCATCGGCAAGCTGCGCGGCCGCCTGCGGGCGCTGCTGGCGGCCCGGGCGCCCACCCTGGCGCGGCTGGCCATGGTGGACGCCATCCTGGAACGCTCGCTCAGCCTCCAAGAACGGCGCCTGCTCGCCACCGTGCCGGCCCTGCTCGAAAAACACTTCAAGCGCCTGCGCCAGGACGGCCAGGAAACCCCGGACGACGGCGACACCGCCGCGCCCGCGATCCCCCCCTGGCTGGCCACGTTCCGCAAAGACATGCGCAGCGTGCTGCTGGCCGAACTGGACATCCGTCTACAACCGATCGAAGGCTTGCTGGCCGCGCTGCGCGCCGGCTGACCCGCACACCATGACCCGATACCTTGTTCCTTTCGCTGTTTTCCTGGCCGGCCTGGCCGTCGTGGGCTGGATCGGCGCCGGCTACGTGGGCACCAACCCCTTGGCGCTGGTCGTCGCGACACTGATCGGCGCCATCTACCTGGCGGGCGCCGTCGAATTGCAGCGCTACCATCGCGGCACCACGGCCTTGTCGCGCGCCGTGGCGGGCCTGTCCGACGCGCCGGCCAGCCTGGACGACTGGCTCGGCATGCTGCCGGCCGGCCTGCGCCCCGCCACGCGCCTGCGCATCGAAGGCCAGCGCGTGGCCCTGCCCGGCCCGGCATTGACGCCGTACCTGGTCGGCCTGCTGGTGCTGCTGGGCATGCTGGGCACCTTCCTGGGCATGGTGGCCACGCTGCGCGGCACCGGCGTGGCGCTGGAAAGCGCGATAGACCTGCAAGCGATGCGCGCCGCGCTGGCCGCGCCCGTGAAGGGGCTGGGCTTCGCTTTCGGCACGTCGGTCGCGGGGGTGGCCACCTCGGCCGCGCTGGGCCTGCTGTCCGCGCTGTGCCGGCGCGAACGGATCCAGGCGGCGCAGCAGCTGGACGCCCGCATCGCCACCACGCTGCGGCCCTATTCGCAGAACCATCAGCGCGAGGAAACCCTCCGGCTGCTGCAGCGGCAAGCCGAGACCATGCCGGTGCTGGTCGACCGGCTGCAGGCCATGATGGCGTCGATGGAACAGCAAAGCCGCGAACTGGGCGAACGCCTGGCGGCCAGCCAGGATGCCTTCCACGGCAAGACCGAAACCGCCTATGCCCGCCTGGCGTCGGCGATCGAACAGTCGCTGCAGCAAGGGGTGGTCGACAGCGCGCGCGCCGCCGGCGAGGCCATCCAGCCCGCCGTGCAGGCCACCATGGCGGGCCTGGCGCGCGAAACCTCGGCCTGGCAAGACACCCTGACGCAAGCCGTGCGGCAACAGCTGGACGGCCTGGCCGGCCGCTTCGAAACCACCACGGCCACCGTGGCCGACATCTGGAACCAGGCGCTGGCGAACCACCAGCGCGCCAGCGACACCCTGACCCAGGACCTGAGCGCGTCGCTGCACCGGTTTGCCGACACCTTCGAGCAACGCTCGGCCGGCCTGCTGGACGGCCTGTCGGCCCGCCTGGATACCGCAACCGAAAGCCTGTCGGCCGCCTGGCAGCGCGCCACGTCCGAACAGCAGCAGGCCGGCGCCGCGCTGGCCGCCGACCATCAACGCGCGCTGGCGGCGATCACAGCCGGCCTGGAACAACAATCGGCGCAACTGCTGCGCGGCGTCGACCAATCGCACGCCGACCTGCAATCGCAGCTGGCAGCGCTCGACGAACAGCGCCTGGCCGCCTGGAACGCCTCGCTGGGCGCCATCGCCGACAGCTTGCGCCAGGAATGGCAGCAGGCCGGCGCGCAGGCGGCCAGCCACCAGCAGGAAATCTGCGACACGCTGGCGCAAACCGCGCGCGACCTGTCGTCCCAGACCCAGGTCCACGCGCGCGACACCATCGCCGAAGTCGCGCAGCTGGTGCAGGCGGCCTCCGAAGCCCCCAAGGCAGCCGCCGACGTCATCGCCGAACTGCGCCAGAAGCTGTCGGACGGCATGGCCCGCGACAACGCCATGCTGGAAGAACGCAGCCGTCTGCTGGAAACGCTGGGCACGCTGCTCGACGCCGTGAACCACGCATCGACCCAGCAGCGCGACGCGGTCGACACGCTGATCGCGACCTCGTCCGACCTGCTCGACCGCGTGGGCACGCAGTTCACCGACAAGGTCCAGGCCGAGACCGGCAGGCTGGGCGACGTGGCCGCACAGGTAACCGGCAGCGCTGTCGAAGTGGCCAGCCTGGGCGAAGCGTTCGGCGCCGCCGTGCAGGCGTTCGGCCAGTCCAACGACAAGCTGGTCGAGCATCTGCAGCGCATCGAGACGGCGCTGGACAAGACCCTGGCCCGCAGCGACGAACAGCTGGCCTACTACGTGGCGCAGGCGCGCGAGGTCGTGGACCTGAGCGTGATGTCGCAGAAACAGATCATCGAAGACTTGCAGCAGCTTGCCAGCGAGCGAGCCGCCGCCGGTAGCGAAACGGCATGAGAGACGAGATCGATGCGGGCGTAGAGCCGACGGCCCCGGCCTGGGCCGTGTTCGGCGACCTGATGTCGGTGCTGCTGGGCGCCTTCGTGCTGATCCTGGTCGGCGTCATCGGCGTGCAGCTGGAACTGTCGACGCGCCTGGAATCCGAGGTCAAGCAGCGGCAGGAAGAAACGCAGCGCCGCGAGGCGCTGGAACACGCGCTGGCCGGCCCGCTGGCCGCCGGCCGCGTGACGCTGGTCGATGGCCGCATCGGCATCAGCGGCAGCGTGCTGTTCGCGCTGAATTCCGACCAGCTCCAACCCGAAGGGCGGGAAGTGCTGCAAAGCCTGATCGAACCGCTGTCGGCCTACCTGCGCGAGCACGATGAAGTGCTGATGGTCAGCGGCTTCACCGACGACCAGCCGGTGCACGAGAACAACCGCCGCTTCGCCGACAACTGGGACCTGTCGGCCCAGCGCGCGCTGACCGTCACGCGCGCCCTGATCGACGAAGGCATTGCGCCGTCGGTCGTGTTCGCGGCGGCGTTCGGCGCCGAACGGCCGGTGGCTTCCAACGCGGACGCCGAAGGCCGGGCCAGCAATCGCCGGGTCGAGATCGTGCCGGTCGCCAAGCCCTCGCAACCGGGAGCCCAGGCAGGTGGATAACAGCCAGGCCGCCAGCATCCACGAGACGCTCGACGCATGGCGCGAGCGCGGCGCCGATCGCCTGGACCCGTTGCGCTTTCACCTGATCCAGGCCATGGCGCGGCGAGCCGACGGCCAGCGGGGCGAGGCACGGCGCAGGCTGGACCAGCGGCTGGCCGAACTGGTCGGGCAATACGGGGCGCGCGTGACAGACGCCGCCGGCGCGCCGGCCGCCCAGGCCGCGCCGCCCGTGCAGCCTGCCCCCGATACGCTGGCCGGCCTGCCGGCCTACATCGAGGCGCAGGCCCTGGCCGATGCCGCCGACCGGCGCGCCCGCTATCCCGAACTGGACGTGCTGGACTATTTCCGCGCCACGTGGGCCCGCGTCAGTACCGACCGGCAACTGCGGCAATCGCAGGAACAAGTGCACGAGAACGCCGGCCCGCTGAATTCGAATCACCTGGTGCACCTGGCGCTGTCGCTGATGCGCGATGTCTCGCCCGGGTACCTGCACCAATTCCTGGCCTACCTGGATGCCCTGTCCTGGATGGACCAGATGCAGATGGCCAGCGCCCTGCCCGCCAAAGACGCGCCGCGCGCGGCGAAATCCCGCAAGTCCACCCGCGACCGGTCGCGCCAGCGCGACGAGTGACGCCCCCTGCCCCGCCGAGGCCCGCATGCCTGCCGAAACTCCCGTCGCCGTCCTGCCGTTGAGCGAAGCCGCCTTCGCGCCGTATGGCCGCATGCTGGGCCTGCCCTACCGGCCCGGCGCGGCCGAGCCTGGGTTCTCCAATCCGTCCACCGACTTCTGGCGCGCCCATGTGTTCTCGCCCGGCCAGGACGGCCAGGCCGAAGTGCTGTGGGTCAATTACCGCAGCCGCAGCCCGGTCGGCACGCTGGAAGTGCACCACCTGACCGAACAGGCCATCGTGCCGCTGACCGGCACGATCATCCACGTCGTGGCCAACAGCCTGGCCGACGGCTCGCCCGACCTGGATTCCATCCGGGCATTCCGCATCCCGCCCGGCCAGGGCATCTGCATGCGGCCCGGCTGCTGGCATGCCACGCGGGTGGCGGGCGGCGAAGTCACCTGCCTGATGCTGACGCGCAAGTCGACCACGCTGGACCTGATCGCGCACATGCGCGACCACGCCCCCGCGACCGAAAGCGCGCTGCGCCCGGTGGCGGAATTCGCGCTCGACCTGTAGGCCGGGCGCGCACCGGCGCTAGGCCGGCTCGGTGCTGGGCCGGCGCACCACCCTGAGCTTGCCGCTGTTGCCGCCGCCGCAGAAGAACAGGCCGGCGCCGTCGGATTCCAGCCCCGACACGCCCGCGCCCGCCGGCATTTCCAGGCGTTGCAGGACATCGCCGGTGCGCGGGTCGATGCGCCGCAGCTCGCTGGCGTCGTCTTCCCAGGTGCCGTGCCACAGCTCGCCGTCCACCCAGGTCACGCCCGTGACATGGCGGTTGGACTCGATGGTGCGCAAGACCTTGCCGGTTTGCGGATCCACCTGGTGGATCTTGCGGTCGTCGTACCGGCCCACCCACAACGAGCCTTCCGCCCAGGCCAGCCCCGAATTGCAGTCGCCGTCGGGCGTCGGGATGGTGGCCAGCACGCGGCCGGTCTGCCGGTCGATCTTCTGGATGCGGTCTCCGGCGATCTGGAACAGGTGCCGGCCGTCGAAGGCGGTGCCGGCCCGCGCCGCGACATCGATCGTGCGCAGGGTCTTGCCGCTGGCCGGATCGACGGCGTGCAGGTGTTCGCCGACGGCAATCCATACGTGTTCGCCATCGTAGCTGACGCCGTGCACGCTGTCGGCGTCCGGGAAAGGTCCATATTCGCGAATGATTTCGGCGGTGGCGGTTTTCATGTCGGCATCCCTGTCATGGTTCGGACAGTTTCATCCTAGCCGCTCGAACAGCGGGCTGGGAAGTAACAAGCTTGTCGCGAATGCCGGCAGGGGCGCGGCGACCCAGCGGCGCGCCCGCCCGTTGCCATAGCAGCGCGCCTTGCCCGCCGCCGCCAGCGCGTCCAGGGCTCGCTGCACGGTGCGCTGGCTGGCGCCCAGCGCCAGTGCCAGGGCCGAGCTCGACCAGGACTCGCCGTCGGCCAGCAGCGCCAGCACCGCGCCGTGCGGCGTATCGACGGGCCACGCCAGGCCGGCGACCTGGCGCGCATGGCGCGGCTTCAGCACATAGCCCCGCGGCGTGGCGCGCACCTCGGCCAATGGCCGCAGTGCGGTGCGCAGCCGGCCGATCTCGACACGCAAGCGCACGCGATGCGACTCGTCGATCGAGCGGGCCCGGAAGGCCTGCGCGATCAACGCATCGCGCGGCGCATCGTCGGGCCAGGCGGCCCCCAGCAGGCGCGCCAACGTGAACAGCACCGGACGCCGCGCCAGCGATACCGAGCCGTGCGCGTCGCACACGACGCCGCGGCAGGCATCCACCGCCAGCGCACCGGATTCGAGCAGGGCCTCGATGCCGGCGGTGTCGACCAGGCGTTCTTGGCCACGTATCGTCAGGCGCGCGGCCGGTGCGCCCAGGGCCAGGATGGCGTTTTCGACCTCGGCCAGCAGCGCCGGGACGCCGGCCTGGCTGGCGGCGTGGCGGGCCCGCGCCAATGCGGCCTTGGCCGCTTTCGCCTGCAGGCGGCGCATGGCGATACCGGCCAGCGCCAGTTCGCGGCCGGCCCACAACGCCGGCGGAAACGGCGCGGGATCGATCTGGCCCAGCAACTGGTCGGCCTGGTCCAGGCGTCCGATCAGCAACAGGCGCCGCGCCTGGATATACCGGGCATACGCCGCGTTCGGGAAATCGCCGTGCGCTTGCAACACCGCCCGCGCGGCTTCCAGGGCATGCGTGGGGCCGGCCAGGTCGCGCGCGGCCAGCGCGATTTCCGCTTCGGCCACGGCGCAGCGCGCCCGCGCCACCGCGAACCGCGGGCCGAAGGCGCGCGCGGCATCGCGCATCAACGCCCGTGCCCTGGGCAGGTCGCCCAGTTGCGCCATGGCGATGCCACGCAACGCCAGCGCCGGCGCATCGTCGCGCAAGGCAACGCGGTTCAGCGCCCCCAGCGGGTCACCCGCCGCCAGCGCCCGCGCGGCGGCCGAGATCAGCAAGTCCATGGGAATCCCGCCACACTTGTCACTCCCACCGTTCGTTGCGGCGATCCTAATCTATCGCCACACACCCATCAACCCATGCACCACGCCAGCCGCCCGGCCGGCGCAGGCAACCACGGAGGGAAACACCATGACGACCCAACACACCACCGGCACACGCACCGAATGGCTGGCCGCACGGCTGGCGCTGCTGGCCGACGAGAAAGCACTGACCCGGCGCAGCGACGAACTGGCGCGACGCCGCCAGCAACTGCCCTGGGTACGCATCGACAAGGCATACCAGTTCGAGGCCGATGCGGGCCGGGTCTCGCTGGCCGACCTGTTCCAGGGACGCTCGCAACTGCTGGTGTATCACTTCATGTTCGGGCCCGACTATGACGCCGGCTGCCCGTCGTGCACCGCCATCGCCGACGGATTCGACGGCTTCGTGGCCCACCTGGCCCATCACGACGTCACGCTGGCCGCCGTGTCGCGCGCGCCGCTGGCCAAGCTGCAGGCCTACCGCCGGCGGATGGGCTGGACGTTCCCCTGGGCGTCTTCGGCAGGCGGCGACTTCAACGCCGACTTCAACATCGCGTTCACCGAAGCGCAGCAGCGCGCCGGCGACGTCGACTACAACTACCGGCGCGAGCCGGTGTTCGAACAGCGCCCGGGCGAACCCGGCGGCGGCGATACAACCGACGCGCAGTGCGCCGCCATGTGCAGCGTCGACGTGCCCACCTACCACCGCGACCGGCCCGGCATGAGCGCCTTCGTGCGGGAAGACGGCGTCATCTACCACACCTATTCCACCTATGCGCGCGGGCTGGACGGGCTGTGGGGCATGTACCAGTGGCTGGACCGCGCGCCCAGGGGCCGCAACGAGACCGGCATCTGGTGGCGCCGGCACGACGAGTACGCCCGCCAGTGAGCCGCGCATGACGACCCTGATCGCGGCCGACAGCGCAGGCAGCCCGGACAGCCGCGCCGCGCGGCGGGCTTTCCTGGCCGGCCTGGCGCTGGCGTTCGCCGCCAGCGCCGGCGCCACGGTCGCCTGGCATGCCTTCCCCTCGGCGCTGGACGCCATGCCGCTGTGCGGCGGCGGCGCGATCCCGGCCTGGGCGCGCCTGCCGGGCCAGGCCTGGCCCGGCGCCGCACTGTCGTTCCTGGCCATGTGGACGGCGATGATGATGGCGATGATGCTGCCGGCCGTGGCGCCCGCGCTGTGGGCCTACCGGCAGGCCGCCGCCGCGGCGGGCCAGGCGCATGCCGGATGGCGGGCCGCGCTGGCGGGCCTGGCCTACTTCGGCGTGTGGGCGGCGGCGGGCACGCCGGTCTATCCGCTGGGCGCGTTGTGGCTGGCCGCGCAGGACCGGTTTCCCGCCCTGGCGGCCGCCGCGCCGGCGGTGGCGGGCGCCGCCGTATTGGCCGCCGGCGCGATCCAGCTCAGCCGCTGGAAGGCGCGCCATCTTGCCTGTTGCCGGCGCGCAGGCGACCACCCCCACACATTGCCCGGCAGTGCCGCCACGGCCTGCCGTTACGGCCTGCGCCTGGGGCGGCACTGCCTGTGCAGTTGCGCCGGCCCGACGCTGCTGCTGCTGGCCACGGGGGTCATGAACCTGGGTGTCATGGCAGCGGCCACCGCCCTGATCGCGCTGGAACGCCTGGCGCCGTCCGGCGAACGCAGCGCGCGCCTTGGCGGCCTGGGCATGCTGGGCCTGGGCGTGGTCCTGCTGGCCAGGGCGGCCTGGCCAGCCTGAACGGCCAGGCCGGCGTCAGCGGCGGCGCGCCTTGCGCGCCCGCGGCGCCGGCTGCCCGGCGCGTTCGAGCGCCCCGGCCTCGTCGCGCAGGCATTGCAGCAACTGGCGGCTGCTGGCCGACAGGCGGGCCTCGCGCAGGGTGATGATGCCCACCGGCGGCACCTGCAAGTCCAGCGCCATGCGCAGGATGCGGCATACGCCCTGGCGCTCGAAGCTCTGCGCCGCCGATTGCGCCAGGAAACCGACCGCGCCGCGCTGCCCGACGAAAGTCAGGGCAGCCAGGTAGGAAGACGTTTCGATCAAGTCGGCCGACGGCTCGACGCCATGGCGATGGAACTGCTGCTGCAGTTTCACCCGCAGCGAGGCCCACGGCGGCGGCACCACGCAGGGCAAGGCGGCCAGGTCGGCCCAGGTGGGGCTGGCCATGGCGGCGATCGCGCTGCCCACCGCGCCCACGGCAACCATGGGTTCGTCGTACAGCGCCTCGGTCGACAGGTCGGGCGCGGCATAGCCCGGTTCGAGCCGCCCCACGAAGACATCCAGTTCGCCCAGCCGCAACTTGGGCAGCAGGTGGGTCAGGTCGCCTTCCTCGACCAGCACGGTGGCGCGCGGCGATTGCGCCTTCAGGCGCTGCACGGCCTGGGCCAGCAACACGGGCACCGCCACGGCCATCGAACCGACCCGCGTCTTGCCGGCCGCGCCGCTGGCGGCGGCATCGATTTCGTCGCGGGTGCGCTCGTATTGCGCCAGCACGCCGCGCGCGAAGCGCACCACCGGTTCGCCGGCTTCGGTGGGCTCGGTGCCGCGCGACGACCGCTCGAACAGCGCCAGGCCCAGCATGGCCTCGACTTCGGCCAGCATGCGCGATACCGCCGGCTGGCTTACCGCCAGGAATTCCGCCGTGCGGCCCAGGTGACGGAATTCGTCCAGCGCCACCACCAGCTGCAGGTGCCGCAGTTTCAGGTTCGAGCGGAATACGCGGTCCAGGTGGGCCATAGGGCGGCAGCCTCGCTTACATAACAAAAACGCTATCAATGGATACTTGTATTTTATTAGATTGTTATGAAAAGCGCGCCCAGAATAAGCCTGGCTCGCCCTCCGGCGATGCCGAGAATTCGCTAAAAGAACGAACCAGAGGAGACCACTCACATGGAACGCATTCCGCCCATCGATCGCCAGCGGCGCCGCTTGCTGGCGGGCACCGCCTGTGCCGGCGCCGCCGGCCTGCTGGCGCCCCTGGCGGCGCGCGCGGCCGGCTATCCGGCGCGCGCCATCACCTTCATCTGCCCCTGGCCGGTAGGCGGCACCGCCGACCAGTCCATGCGCGCGCTGTGCCAGGTGGCGTCCGGCGTGCTGGGCCAGTCCATCGTGGTGGAAAACCGCGCCGGCGCCTCGGGCATGATCGGCACCACCGCCCTGTCGCAAGCCAAGCCCGACGGCTATACCATCGGCCAGATCCCGATCTCGGTCACGCGCTTCTCGCAACTGGGCATGCTGCACCTGGATCCGCGCAACGACCTGACCTACCTGGCGCGCACATCGGGCCAGACCTTCGGCATCGCGGTGCTGGCCAGCTCGCGCTTCCAGAGCCTGCAGGAAGTGGTTGCCTATGCCAAGGCCAACCCCGGGCGGGTCACGTACGGGCACGCCGGCGTCGGCGGCGCCACGCACGTGGGCATGGAGCAGTTCGCCATGGCCGCCGGCGTGCAGTTCAACGCCATCGCCTACAAGGGCGGCGCGGCGGCGCTGCAGGACCTGCTGGGCGGCCAGGTCGACCTGCTGGCCGACTCGAGTTCCTGGGCGCCGCATGTGGAAGCCGGCAAGCTGCGCCTGCTGGCCACCTGGGGCGAGGCGCGCGCCTCGCGCTTCAAGAACGCCCCCACCCTGAAAGAACTGGGCTACGACGTCGTGGTCGAGGCGCCCAACGGCATCGGAGCCCCGAAAGGCCTGGATCCGGCGGTCGAGCTCAAGCTGCGCGAGGCCTTCCGCACCGCCGTGCAAAGCGACGTGTTCAAGCAGGTCGCCAGCCGCATCGATGCGCCGGTGATGTACCTGGACGGCCCCGACTACAAGGCCTACGTCGCCTCGGTGTACCGCCAGGAAACGGCGCTGATCGACCGCCTGAAACTGAAAGACCTGCTTAGCAAAGGCTGACCGCGCGGTGGACTCCAACCCCTTGATCCGGCTGCACGCCAACGACAACGTCCTGATCGCCAGGCAGATGCTGGCGCTGGGCCTGGCCGTGCCGGAGCTGGGCCTGCGCGTGCGCGCGCAGGTTCCCGGCGGCCACAAGATCGCCGCCTGCCGCATCCCGGCGGGCACGCCGGTGCGCAAGTACGACGCCGTGATCGGCGTGGCCGCGCGCGACATCGAGGCCGGCGAGCACGTGCACACGCACAACCTGGCCCTGGCGGACTTCGACCGCGACCCCGCCTTCTGCCGCGACGCGCGGCCGGTGGACATCCTGCCGGAAGACCAGCGGGCCACGTTCCAGGGCTACGTGCGGCCCGGCGGCCGGGTGGGCACCCGCAACTTCATCGGCATCCTGGCTTCGGTGAATTGCTCGGCCACGGTCATCAACCATATCGCCGCGCATTTCACCGCCGAGCGCCTGGCGGCCTTTCCGCATGTGGACGGGGTGGCAGCCTTCGCCCAGACCAGCGGCTGCGGCATGTCTTCGCCCAGCGAGCATTTCGACGTGCTGCGGCGCACCCTGGCCGGCTACGCGCGCCACCCCAACCTGGCCGGCGTGCTGTTCGTCGGGCTGGGCTGCGAACGCAACCAGGTGGCCGAGCTGCTGCAATCGCAAGGCCTGGCGCCCGGCGCGCAATTGCGCACGCTGGTCATGCAGGACAGCGGCGGCACGCGCGCCACCATCGCGGCGGGCATCCGCGCCGTCGAGGAAATGCTGCCCGCGGCCAATGCGGCCCGGCGCCGGCCCGTGCCCGCCAGCCACCTCAAGATCGGGCTGGAATGCGGCGGCTCGGACGGTTTTTCGGCCATCACCGCCAACCCGGCATTGGGCGCGGCCATGGACATCCTGGTCCGCCACGGCGGCACGGCGATCCTGTCGGAAACGCCGGAAATCCACGGCGTCGAATACCTGCTGACGCGCCGTGCCGCCACCCCCGAAGTCGGCCGGAAGCTGCTGGACAGGCTGGCCTGGTGGGAAAAGTACACCGCGGGGCAGAACGCGCAGTTCAACGGCGTCGTCGGCCACGGCAACCAGCAGGGCGGCCTGGCCAACATTTTCGAGAAATCGCTGGGTTCGGCCATGAAAGGCGGCACCACGCCCCTGCAGGCCGTCTACGAATACGCCGAACCCATCGACCGCGCGGGACTGGTGTTCATGGACTCGCCCGGCTACGACCCGGTGGCCGTCACCGGGCAGATCGCCAGCGGCGCCACCCTGATCTGCTTCACCACCGGGCGCGGCTCGATGTTCGGCTCGAAGCCGGCGCCGACCCTGAAGCTGGCCACCCACTCGGCCATGTACGCGCGGCTGGAAGAAGACATGGACATCAATTGCGGGGCCGTGCTCGACGGCGAGCTGGACATCGGCCAGATGGGACAGCGCATCTTCGAGCACATCCTGCGCGCCGCGTCCGGCGAACCGACCAAGAGCGAGATGCTGGGCCTGGGCAATTACGAGTTCGTGCCCTGGCACCTGGGCATCGTCAGCTGACCCCCCCTTCCCGTTCCCCTTGCACAGCGAATACCGACATGCCTGCCCATAATCCCTTCAAGGCGGCGCTGGCCGCCGGCCAGCCCCAGGTCGGCCTGTGGCTGTCGATGGCCGACCCGTACCTGGCCGAAGTGTCGGCGACGGCCGGCTTCGACTGGCTGCTGATCGACGGCGAACATGCGCCCAACGACTTGCGCAGCACCCTGGCCGCGCTGCAATCGGTGGCGCCGTACCGGTCGCAGCCGGTGGTGCGCGTGGTGGCCGGCGAAACGCCGCGCATCAAGCAATTGCTGGATATCGGGGCCAAGACCCTGCTGGTGCCGATGGTGGACACCCCCGCGCAGGCCCGGGCGGTCGTGGCCGCCACCCGCTATCCGCCGGACGGCCTGCGGGGCGTGGGCAGCGCCGTGGGCCGCGCCTCGCGCTGGAGCGAGCGCGCCGATTACCTGGACGTCGCCGACGACGAAATCTGCCTGCTGGTGCAGGCCGAGACGGTGACGGCGCTGCGCCACCTGGAAGAAATCTGCGCCGTTCCCGGCGTGGACGGCGTATTCATCGGCCCGGCCGACCTGGCCGCGTCGATGGGGTGTCGCGGCCGGCCAGGCAGCCCGGAAGTACAGGCCGCCATCGAGCGCGCCATGCAGGTCATCGTCGACAGCGGCAAGGCCGCCGGCACGCTGACATCCGACCCCGCGCTGGCACGGCGCTACTTGGATCTGGGCTGCACGTTCGTGGCCACCGGCGTCGATGTCCTGCTGTACGCCCAGGCGGCGCGCCGCCTGGCGGCGCAATTCCTGGCGCCGGCCGCCGGCGCCGCACCCCCCGCGCCTTCCGCGGCGTACTGAACCCGCCCGGCCGGCCGCCCGGGCCGGCCCGACCGCACACGAACGACGCGCCGGCGCAACAGCCGGTGGATACAACGCTTACCCCGGCTTGCAATTTGCATCCCGTCCCGCCCCGCGGACGGGGGTTTGTCACCGCCGTCGAACAGTCCGTCACGAATAAGCGTTTTGGTCACCAATAAGTGATTTCTGAACGATTACAGAATCGAACGCGCCGCTAAGCTCCATGCCTAAATGGGTGCGTGCGCGCAGAACGTCCGCGCGCCGCCCATGGAGCAACCGTCATGAAAACAATCGCTTCACTGCTGGTCATGGCCGCCACCCTGGCCGGATGCATCGTCGTCCCGGCCGGGCGGGGCCACTACCACTCCAGGCCCGAATACGCCTATCCGGGCCCGCCGGTCTATTACTACCCGGCGCCGCGCTATTACCGATATTGATTTTCCCGTAGGGAGATCGCCATGAAACTACTCAAACACTTGTCCGCCAGCGTGCTGATTTCCGGCGCGCTGGCAGGAACGCTGGCCATGCCCCTGCCGGCCGCCGCCGACGTTTCCGTCAGCATCGGCATCAACGCCTGGGACCAGCCGCCGCCGCCGCTGCCGGTATACGACCAGCCCATGATTCCCGGCCCCGGCTACATCTGGACGCCGGGCTACTGGGCCATCAACCCCGCCGGGTACTACTGGGTGCCCGGCGTCTGGGTGCTGCCGCCCTTCATGGGCGCCCTGTGGACGCCCGGCTACTGGGGCTACGTCGGCAACGTGTACCGCTGGCATTCCGGATACTGGGGCCGCCACGTCGGCTACTACGGCGGCATCAACTACGGCCATGGCTACATCGGCCGCGGCTACGAAGGCGGCTACTGGAAGCGCGACCGGTTCTACTACAACCGCGAAGTGAACAATATCAACGTCACCCGCGTCACCAACGTCTACAACCGCAAGGTGGTCAACAACCACGTCGACAACCGCCGCATCAGCTATCACGGCGGACGCGACGGCATCCAGCGCCCGCCCACCAAGCGCGAAGCGGCGCTGGACCGCGAACACCGCAAAGCGGTGACGCGCGAGCAGGACAACCGCAGGCGCGACGCGGCGCACGACCGCTCGCCGTCCGCCGGCCGCAACGACGGCCGCGACAACCGCCCGCCGCATGCGACGGCCGATGACCGCCAGCGCGGCCAGCCCGACCGGCGCGACGCGCAAGCGCGGCCCGGCAACGGCCGCGGCGACCAGGCCCGCCCCGACAGCCGCGACCCGCGCCAGCCGCAGCAGGCGCAAGCGCAGCAACGGCAGGCGCGCGACCAGGAACAGGCGCGGCAACAGCAGGCCCGGCAGGAACAGGCCCGCGGCCAGGAACAGGCGCAACAGCGGCAAGCCCGCGAACAGCAGGCGCGCCAGCAGCAACAGCAGCGCCAACAGCAGCAGGACATGCGGCGCCAGCAGCAGCAACAGCAACAGGCGCAGCGGCAAGCGTCCGAACGACGCCAGCAACAGCAGGCGAAGCAACAGGCGCGCCAGCAGCAAGCCCGGCAACAGCAAGCCATGGAAAGCCAGCGCAACGATATGCGCCGCCAGCAGCAGGACATGCGGCGCCAGCAGCAACAGGCGCAGCGCGAACCGCGCCGCGAGGCGCCGCGCGCGGACCGCGGCTCGCAAGGGTCGCGCCAGGGCGGCGGCGACCGCGGGGGCCGGGGCGACCGCTGACGGCCGCCTTGCGCACGGCCGGGCGCCTGCCGCGGCTCAGCCGCCCGCGGCGGCGCCGGCCGAGCCGGCGCGCAGCACGTTCGCCAGGGGCTGCCCCGCGGCGCACGCCGCCACGTTCGCCGCCATGATCTGCGCGCGCCGGCGGATGGTGCCGTCGGTCCAGGCCGACATGTGAGGCGTCATGACGATGTTGTCCAACCGCTCGAACGGCAGGCCGGACGGCAGGCCCTGCCCGTCCAGGCGGGCCGGATACCGGTACCAGGTATCGATGGCGGCGGCGCCGATCCGCCCCTGGGCCAGCGCGTCGTACAGGGCCTGCTCGTCCACGACGGGGCCGCGCCCCACGTTGATCAGCATGGCGTGCGGGCGCATCTGCGCAAACGCCTGCGCGCCCACCAGGCCTTGCGTCGCCGCCAGCAAGGGCAGCGACACCACGATGAAATCGGCCTGCCGGTAGAACGGCTCGAGCGCGTCGAGGCCCATCCAGGCATCCACGTCGCCCGATACCGGCACCGGGCTGCGATTGGCCGCCAGCACGCGCATGCCGAAGGCCTTGGCGCGGCGGGCGATGGCCTGGCCGATATGGCCATAGCCCAGCAGCCCCAGCGTGGCGCCGCCGAGCTCGCCGTGCAGCGCGCCCGGCAGGCCCGAGCGATAGCGCCATTCGCCCTGGCGCAGGCTGGCGTGGGCATCGGCCAACGGCACGCGCCGGGCCAGCATGGCAGCCATCGCGTATTCGGCGATCGCCTGTTCGTGGCCGTGGCAATTGCAGATGGCGGTGGCCGCGGGCAAGGCGGCGAAATCGATCCGGTCGTAGCCCGTGGCGCATACCTGGTAAAGCCTGGCGCGTTGCGGGGCCGGCATGGCCGCGTCGAACCGGTTGCCGACGATCACCTCGGCATCGCGAAACGCCTGGATGTCGCCCGGCGTGTCCAGGGCCTGGGCAAGCGTGCGGATCCGGGCCTCGCAGCGCAGCGCGGCGCGAAAATCCGCCAGGTAGGTCGCGGCGTTCTCGCCGTGGAAAACGATATCGATCATGCGGGCTCCGGCGAAACGGACAGCGCGGCGGGAAACGCCACGCCCAGCCGGCCGTCCCAGGGCCGCAACGCGGCGCGGATATCCGCGCCCACTGCCACCCCGGCCCGGCGCTGGTGCGCGGCCCGCGCCAGCGCGGCGTCGCCGGGCACGCGCACCGGGCGCGCCGGGTCGATGGGGCGGGCCTTGCGGGTGGCGTCGGCCAGCGCCTGCATCTCGTCCAGGAACGCATCGCGGCCGGCAAAGGCATCCGGGTCGATCACCTGCAGCAGGAAGCCTTGCGCCTTTTCCCCCGACAGCCGCCCCAGCCCCGGCAACCCCAGCGACATCGCGCCGACCAGCATGGCGATGGCGTAGCCCTTGTAGCCGTGGTCCATGCCGCCCAGCGGCAGGATGGTGCCGGGCGGATCGGTCGCCAGGGCCGCGGGGTCGTCGGTGGCCTGGCCGTCGGCGGTCAGCAGCGCCGGCCAGGGCAGCCGCTCGCCGCGCGCCTGCGCCTGCTTGACGAAGCTGTTGCTGGTCAGCGAGGTCGTCGTGTCGATCAGGATGGGCGTGCCGCGCGTGGGAATACCCGCGGCGATCGGCTCGCTGGTGGCCACCGGGTCCAGGCCGCCGAAGGGCGCCACCGACCGCACCTTGGTATCGGTGGCCCAAAGCAGGCACAGGTAGCCGGCGTCGGTCAGGTCGGGCAGGTACACCTGCAGGGCGCCGACATGCTGGCTGTGGCGCACGGCGATACTGACCATGCCTTGCTGCGGCACGCGCGCCAGCGCCGCCTGGATCGCCTGGTCCAGCACCCAGTGCCCCGGCAGCATTCCGCCGTCCCACAACAGGCAGCCGCCCTTCTCCGACAGGCGCTGGATCTCGCCCTGGCCGCGCGTGGCGCCGTCGGACAGCTCTTTCAGATAGCGTGGCAGCAAGGCCAGCCCGTGGGTGGCGTGGCCATACAGGTCGGCCTCGACCACGCGCCGCGCCACCACGGCGGCGATGTCGGCGCGCGCGCCGGCGGCCTGCAGGCATTGCCGCGCATAGTCGCGCAGCGCCTGGTGGCAATAGCGTGTCTCGGTCATCCGGTCTCCAGTGTCGGGCATCATGCGGTCGGCGCCAGGGCGGCCTGGGGGCCGGCTGCGCGCAGCCACTTGGGCTGCGGCGTGGCCGCCAGCAAGCGGCGCGTGTAGTCGTGGCGGGGCCGCTCGAAGATGTCGGGCGTCGCCCCCTGCTCGACGATCTTGCCTTGCTGCATCACCATGATGCGGTCGGCGAAATTGCGCACGACCGGCAGGTCGTGCGTGATGAAAACGTACGACAGCCCCAGGCGCGTGCGCAGGTCGGCCAGCAGGTCGATGACCTGTGCCTGGATCGACACGTCCAGCGCCGACACCGCTTCGTCGCACACCACCAGTTCGGGCGCGCTGGCCAGCGCGCGGGCGATGGCGATGCGCTGGCGCTGCCCACCGGAAAACTGGTGCGGGTAGCGCGGCGCATGGTCGGGCTTCATGCCCACCAGTTCCAGCAGCTCGGCCACGCGGTCGCGCCAGCGCGCCTTGGGCAGGATGTCGCCATGGATGGCCCAGGGTTCCGAGATAATGTCCTGCACGTTCATGCGCGGGTTCATGGAACCGAACGGGTCCTGGAACACCATCTGCACCTTGCGGCGAAACACGCGCATCTGCCGGTCGTTCATCTGGAAGATATCGTGCCCGTCGTAGCAGGCCGTGCCGGACGTGGCGTCGAACAACCTCAGCAGCAGGCGCGCGATGCTGGACTTCCCCGACCCCGACTCGCCCACGATCCCCAGCGTCTCGCCACGGCAGACATGGAAACTGACGTCGTCCACGGCGCGCAGCACGCGCCGGGCGGCAAAGGGCCCCGACGCCAACGGGTATTCCTTGACCAGGTGCTCGACGCGCAGCAGCACGTCTTCGGCCACCGTGCCGGACCGGCGATTCGACGCCTCGGCGTCGGCGCCGTGCGGCAACGCGGCCGTCAGCGTGCGGGTGTAGGCATGCCGGGGGTGGGTGAACACCTCGCGCGCCTCGCCCGCCTCGACGATCTGGCCGGCCTTCATCACGATGACGCGGTCGGCCATCGACGCGGCCACTTCCAGGTCGTGGGTAATCAGGATCAGCGCCATGCGATGCTCGCGCTGCAGGTCGCGCAGCAAGTCGAGTATCTGCGCCTGCACGCTGACGTCCAGCGCGGTGGTGGGCTCGTCGGCGATCAGCACGTCGGGTTCCAGCGCGATGGCCATGGCGATCATCACGCGCTGGCGCTGCCCGCCCGAGAACTGGTGCGGATAGAAATCGACCCGCAGCTCCGGCTCGCGGATGCCGACGCGCCGCAGCAGCTCGATGGTCCGGGCCCGGGCCTGCCTGCCGTCGGCCGCGCCATGGCTCTGGAAGACCTCGGCGATCTGGCGGCCCACGGTGTAGACGGGGTTCAGGTAGGCCAGCGGATCCTGGAAGATCATGGCGATCTTGCAGCCGTTGATGCGGCGGCGCGCCTCGTCGTCCAGGCGGGTCAGGTCCTGGCCCTGGAACAGGATGCGCCCTTGCACGATATCGCCGGGCGGACAGTCCACCAGCCCCATCACCGTGCTGGTGCTGACGCTCTTGCCCGAACCGCTCTCGCCCAGGATCACCAGGGTCTCGCCCGGGTGCACATGGAACGAGACGTTGTCGACGGCGCGCACCGGCTCGTCGTCCGACAGGAAATCGACCGTCAGCCCGTCGATGCGCAGGATGGCCTGCTCTTGGGGAGAAGCGTTCATCGCGGCGCCTTCTTCAGTTGCTGCAGCCGCCAGCGCTGCTGCGGGTCGGCCGCGGTGCGGGCCCAGCTGGACAGGATGTTCAGCGACAGCGTCGTCAGCATGATCGCCAGGCCGGGCCAGAAGGCGATCCACCATGCCGTGGACAGGTAGCCGCGCCCATTGGCCACCATTGCGCCCCAGGTGAACTCGGGCGGCTGGATGCCCAGCCCCAGGAAGCTCAGCGCGGATTCGGCCAGGATGACCGTGGCGAAGTCGATGGCCGAAATGGTGATCAGCGTGGGCACCACCAGCGGCGCGATGTGGCGCAGCACGATGCGCACCGAACCGGCCCCCATGGCGCGCGCCGCGCTGACGAACATGCGCTCGCGCAGTTCCAGCACCTCGGCGCGCGCGGTGCGCAGGTAGACCGGCATGCGCGTGATCGCCAGCACGATCACCAGGTTGGTCACGCTGGGGCCCAGTGTGTACAACACGATCAGCGCCAGCAGCAGCGACGGGAAACTCATGATGATGTCGGCGCCGCGCTGGATCACGTGGCTGTACCAGCTTTCGGAATAGCCGGCGACCAGCCCCAGCAGCCCCCCGGCCAGCATCGACGTCAGCACGGCGGCCGCGGCGATTCCCAGGGTATTGCTGGCGCCCACCACCAACCGCGGCAGGATCGGCCGGCCCAGCGTGTCGGCGCCCAGCACGTACAGCCAGCCCGCATCCAGGCTGAACGGGGCGAAGTTGCGATGGCGCAGGCCCAGCCGCGTGGCGGAATCGCCGGCCAGCCAGGGGCCCAGCAGCGCGGCCAACACCAGGATGGCCAGGAACATCGCGGCGGCCAGGGCCAGCCTGTCGCGCTTCAGATAGTTGAACAGCACCCGGGCGCGCGTCGGGCGGGGCCTCGACGGCGGGAGCGCGGCAGACGGAATGGCGGACATGGTCAGTACCGGACGCGGGGATCGAGCACTGCGTACAGCAGGTCGATCAGGATGTTCAGAAGAAAAATGGCGGTGGCCGTCACCAGGATGGTCGACTGCACCACGGCGAAGTCGCGCTGGATGATCGAGTCGATCATCAGCTTGCCGATACCGGGCCAGCCGAAGACGGACTCGACGATCACCGCGCCGTTGATCAGGCTGGTGGCCAGGTCACCCGCCACGGTGATCACCGGCAGCAGCGAGTTGCGCAGCGCATGGCCGAACACCACGGCATGCCGGCTCAGCCCCTTGGCGCGCGCCGTCTTGATGTAGGGCGAGGCCAGCGACGACAGCATGGTGCCGCGCACCACCTGCACCAGCAGGCCGAACGGCCGCAGCATCAGCACGAAGATGGGCATGACCCAGTATTCCCAGCCGCCCGTGCCCGACGTGGGCAGCACCTCCATGCCCACGGCGAACACCAGGATCGCCACGATGGCCACCCAGAAGTCCGGCGCGCTGGCGCCGGCCAGCGACACCACGCTGGCGATGCGGTCGAACAGCCCGCGCGGCCGGGCCGCGGCGAGCGAGCCCACCACGATGGCCAGGCCCGTCGACAGCAGCATGGCCACGAACGCCAGTTTCAGCGTCTGGGGAAAGGCTTCCAGCGCCACCGCCATGGCCGAACGATGCTGGCGCATCGATTCGCCGAAATCCAGCCGCAGCAGGTCGCTCAGGTAATTCCAGAACTGGATGTAGACGGGCTGGTCCAGCCCGTTCAGGTGCGCGAAGGCCGCGCGCGCCTCGGGCGTGGAATCCAGGGGCAGGTAAAGCGCGGAAGGGTCGCCGGTCAGGCGGGTCAGGAAGAAGACCAGGGTCAGCAGGCCCAGTATGGAAATGACGCTGTAGGACGCCCGTCGTCCCAGATAATGCAACATGATCGGGTCCTTGCTTTGCTTGGAAGGCGGCAACCGCAAGCGCCGGCCCGGTCGGGCGGCGCTTGCGCGGCAGGCATCAGTTCTTGAACTGGATATTGGCCAGCGGGATTTCGCTGTTGGTGGTGATGTCCGGCTTCCAGTTCAGGCGGTTGCCCACGCGGGTGTAGCCGAGCATGTGGAACATGGGGATGTCCGGCACCACCTCGTTGCGCATCTTGTCGAACAGCTTCTTGAAGCCGTCTTCGCGGGCCTGGCCGGATGCCGCCATGGCCGCGTCGATCTCCTTGTCCAGCGCCGGGTCGTTCAGCACCGAATACTGGCCGCTGGACCGGTAGAAGATCGGGATGGTGAAGGCCGCGTCGCCCTTGTTGTTGTCGTGCATCATCTGCAGCAGGGTGGCGCCGCGCTCGGCCGGATACGGCTTCTGCAGGTAGCGCACCCAATCGGCCACGTCCAGCATCACCAGCTTGACGTTCAGCCCGGCCGAACGCCACATGGTCATCATGGCTTCCATGGCCTCGGCGCCGTTCGGGTAGATGCCGTTGCGGCCGATCAGCTTGATCTCGGTATCGACCTTCACGCCGTCGGCCTTGGCCGCGGCCACCAGCTTCTTGGCCTGCGCGGCGTCGTATTTCCAGGGCTGCAGCTTGTCGTCGTGCCCGATGATGCCGGGCACCACCATTTGCGAGGCGCGCTGGATGTCATCGCCGAACAGCTGGCCCAGGCCGTCCCAGTCGATCGCCAGGTTCAGCGCCTTGCGGATGCGCACGTCGTTCAGCGGGGGCTGCGCCAGGTCGATGCGGATCGCCGTGGTCTCGGAGTTCAGGTAGGCGAAATCGGTCTTGGGGTTCGAGGCGTCCTGGATGGCGATGGACGGCGTCAGGTCAGCCTCGCCGGTTTCCACCATGGCCGCGCGGATGGACGATTCCTGGCGCCAGACATAAGTGGCCTTGGTCACCACCGGCTTCTTGCCCCAGTAGCCGTCGAACGGATCCAGCACGACCGTCTGCGGGGTGAACGTCGTCAGCTTGAAAGGCCCCGTGCCCACCGGGTCGTTCACGGCCTTGTCGGCCGGCGTGTTGGGCGAGACCACCATGACCACGCTGAGCAGCGTGGGCAGGATGGGCTGGGGCCGGTCGGACTTGATCTCGACCGTGTAGTCGTCCACTGGCTTGACCGTCAGCTTGGCGTTGCCGAACTTGGCCATGTTGTTGCACGTGAGCTTGCCGCCGGTCATGCGCTCGATCGAATAGGCCACGGCCTTGGCATTGAAGTCGGCCCCGTCGTGGAACTTGACGCCCTGGCGCAGCTTCAGGCGCCAGGTGTCGGCATCGATCTGCTCCCAGCCGGTGGCCAGCTTGGGCTCGGGCTTGCCGGTCTTGGCATCGATCACCGTCAGCGGTTCGGTGACGTTCTGGTTCAGGACCTGGCCGACGTTGGTCACGATGCTGCCGCAGGGCTCCAGGTTGGCCGGTTGCTCGGGCAGCACGATCCGGACATCGTGGCTGCCGCCCTGCGCCAGGGCGGGGCCTGCGGCGACGGCCATGAGGGCCGCCGAGACAAGGGAATAGATGCCTGCTCGTTTCATGTCTTCCTCCTTGGGGGTTGTGCGACAGTCCTGTGCTGTTGTTGTAGGACGTCTGGCCGCAAGGGCCGCTGGCGCAGCCCCTGCGGAGGTGCTGCCCGGTCAGCGGTTGGCGCGGTCGATCAGCGCCTTCAGCATGTCTTTTTCCTGCGGCTTCAAGTTGGTCAGCGGCGCCCGGACGGGGCCCGGCGTATGGCCGATCAGTTCCACGCCCGCCTTGATGATGGACACGGCGTAGCCCTTCTCACGGTCGCGGATCTCGGCGAACGGAAAGAAAAACTCGTCCAGGATCCGCGCCATGGTGGCGTTGTCGTTGTCGCGCAGCGCGTTGTAGAAGCTCAGCGCCAGCTTCGGCACGAAATTGAACACGGCCGACGAGTACGTGCTCAGGCCGATGCCGTTGAAGCCCTGGGCAAACAGTTCGTGCGTGGGCATGCCGCCGATGTAGCTGAGCCGGTCGCCCAGCTTGGCGGTAATGTGGCGCACCAGGCCGGTTTGACCCGTGCCGTCCTTGAAGCCCACCAAGTTGGGGCAGGCGTCGGCCAGCCGCGCGATGGTGCTGGCGTTGGCCACGGAATTGGCGCGGTTGTAGATGATGACGCCCAGGCCGGTCGCGTCGCAGACCGCCTTGACGTGCTGGTAGATGCCTTCCTGCGGCGCTTCCATCAGGTAGTGCGGCAACAGCAGCAGGCCGTCGGCCCCCGCCGCCTCGGCGCGGCGGGCGATGTCCTTGGCCAGCTCGGTGCCGTAGCCGCAGCCCGAGATGATGGGCATGTCGCCGGCCGCCTCTTTGGCGGCGCGCGTGACGTCGCCGATTTCCTGCGGTGTCAGCGAGAACAGCTCGCCGGTGCCGCCGGCGGCGAACAGCGCCGCGGCGTCGAAGCCGGACAACCAGCCGACGTGCGCCTGGTAGCTGCCCAGGTTCAGGCTGAGGTCGTCATTGAAGTGAGTGACGGGAAACGACAGCAGCCCGGATGCGATACGAGCCTTCAGTTCTTGCGGTGTCATGCGTGCCTCGTGTTGTCATAGTATGTATTTCAGCGAAATCATATTATGACTTTTCGGAGCACGTCAATCGGATTGTGCAAGGCTGGGGCTGCGCCGGGTCAGCGCCCGGTAACGCTGGATGCCGGTCAGCAGGTGGCGCCGCATGGCGTCGCGGGCGCGGTCCACGTCGCTGGCGAAGATCGCCTCGGCGATTTCCTCGTGCTCGGCCAGGATGGTGTCGTCGCGGTTGGGCAGCGGGTCGACCCCGCCCATGACCGTGCGGAATTTCACCCGCGGGATCATGCGGCGCCCGATATGTTCCAGGAAGGTCTTGAAACGGCTGTTGTTGGTGGCCGCCGCGATGGCCATGTGGAAGCGGAAGTCGGATTCGTCTGTGGACCGCCCTTCCGCCATCAGTTGGGCGAAATGGTCCAGCTCGGCCTGGATGGTGGCTTCCTGGGCCGGCGAGCTGCGCGCCGCCGCCAGGCCGGCCGCCTCGACCTCGATGCCGATGCGCAGTTCGAGCTCTTCGATGATGTCCGAGATCTTGTCGGTGGCGTGCGAGAACAGCGTCAGGGTTTCGCTGGACTGCTGCGGCCCCAGCACGAACACCCCCGCCCCCTGGCGCGATTCCAGCAGGCCGTCGGCCCGTAGCGTGGCGACCGCCTCGCGGATGACGGTGCGGCTGAAGCCGAACTTTTCCACCAGCACCTGCTCGGTGGGCAGTTTGTCGCCCGGGGCATACATGCCGCCTTCGATGCGGGCGCGGAGCTCGTCCGCCACTTGCGACGAAAGGGTTTTCTTCCTGGCCTGGGCCGGGGGGGCTTTCATGTCTTCTCCTGCTGCGCAGCGCGCCAAGCCATCATATTACTTGACGATAGCATCATATGATTTGGAATTCCCGGGGCGATGCCTGCCTGGGGCCAAATAGTACCGCCCCCGGGGCGTCCGCCCAGCATGATGAAACCTGCCGGCCCGCGCTGCTATCATGGCCCGGCCCGCCCCTGCGGAAAATCTTCCGATCGCCATGAAACCGTCTCAACCGCCGGGCCAGCCCGGCATGCCGGCCCGTCCGCCCCTTCCCGACGATGCCGCGCCCCCGGCCGATGCCACGCAGGATTCGGCGCTGCGCCGCACCGTCGCCCTGGTGGCGCTGGCGAACCTGGCCTACTTCGTGGTCGAGTTCGGCGTCGCGCGGCACATCGGGTCGGTCTCGCTGTTCGCCGACAGCGTCGATTTCCTGGAAGACGCCGCGATCAACTTGCTGATCGTCGTGGCCCTGGCATGGCCGTCGCGCCAGCGGGCCTGGGTGGGCATGCTGCTGGCGATGATCATCCTGGTGCCGTCGGCCGCCGCCCTGTGGACGGCCTGGCAGAAATTCAACGCGCCGGCCCCGCCGGCGCCCTGGCTGCTGTCGGTCACCGGCCTGGGCGCCTTGGTGGTCAACGTGGGTTGCGCGCTGCTGTTGACGCGCTTTCGCCACCACAGCGGCAGCCTGACCCGTGCCGCGTTCCTGTCGGCCCGCAACGACGCCTACGCCAACGTGGCGATCATCGGCGCCGGCCTCGCCACCTTCTACTGGATGTCGGGCTGGCCGGACCTGGTGGTGGGCATCGGCATCGCGCTCATGAATGCCGACGCCGCCCGCGACGTCTGGGCCGCCGCCCGGCGCGAACGCCGGACGGCCCTGGCGCAGCGGCCCTAGGCGGCATCGCCGGGGCCGGCCGCGCGCCAGGCCTATTTGGCCGCCTGCCCGCTGGCCACCAGCTGGTCGAACTGCTTGTCCAGCTCGGCCAGCGACTGGCTGATGTGGTCGCGGCGCTGCTTGATCCACGCCTCTTGCGCCGCCAGCCGTTCGCGCGCCTCTTTCAGCATGCGCTGCATTTCCGCCGGTTGCGGGCCGCCCAGGGTCTGGCGGTGTTTCACGATCGCCACCGGGTCCAGCGTGGCGCGGAACTCGGCCTCGTCCATGGGCAGCTTGGCCGGGTACGACGACCCCTTCACGGCTTCTTCATAGATGCGGCGCGCCTGGTCGTAGGGGAAGTCCAGCGGCTTGATATTGTTGGCCTTGGCATAGTCGACCACTTCGGACGCGAAGTGGTGGCCCACGCGGAACGGCAGCTTGTACTTGCGCATCAGCACGTCGGCCAGTTCCTGCGAGGCCGTCCAGTCGCTGTTCAGTTCCTCGAGCGCGCGCTCGGGGCTGATGACCATGGCTTTCAGGACGCGGTCCCAGCGCTTGAGCACGCTGATGGCGCTGTCGACCATGGCGGAATTCTGCTTGACGCTCTTCGGGTCGCTCATGCCCGGCGTGATGTTGTGCGTCTGCAGCACCGGGCCCATGGCCAGCGTCACCGCGGTCGAGGCATCGCTGCGCGTGTCGTTCAGCAGGCCCGGGTTGCGCTTCTGCGGCATCGCGCTGGACACATAGGTATTGCCGCCGCCTTCCTGCAGCAGGATCCACGGGCGCGATTGCGCATACTGCGTCATCACGTCCTCGACGAAATTGCCGGCATGCAGCGCGATGCTGGTGACGATCGAGGCAGCCTCGACGGGCTGGTCCATGGACGAGATCTGCGACGCGTCGTACGCATTGTCGACCAGCGCGGTGAACCCCAGGTACTGGGCCATGCGCTTGCGATCCAGCGGCCAGCTGGTGCCGTTGAGCACGGTGGTGCCCATGGGCGAGCGGTCGATGCGCGCATAGGCCTCGCGGATGCGCTGCGCGTCGCGGTCCAGCGCGGCGGCATGGCCCAGCAGGTAGTGGCCATAGCTGTTGGGCTGGGCGGCCACGCCGTTGGTGTAGTTGGGCACCACCGTATCGGCATGCTTGGCGGCCAGGTTCACCAGAGTGGCGGACGTGGCGTTCAACTGGTCGGCCAGTTCCAGCAGCTTGTCGCGCAGGATGGCGCTGCGATAGGTGGCGTGCATGTCCTGGCTGGAACGGCCGGCGTGCAGCAGCGTGACGTCCTGGCCCGCCGCCTTGATCAGCAAGGGCTCGAAAGTGATGACGGTGGCGGGCCGCTTGGCGCCCGGCTGGTTGCCGTCGTCGATCACCTTGGCCACGCCGGCGGCCAGGCGCGGCGCCATGGACTTGTCGAGCAGGCCTTCGTCGGTATTGATGACGGCCGTGGCCTTGTTGATTTCGCCCAGCCAGAAAAACGGGTCGCGGGGCGGCTGCTGGGCCCAGGCGCCGGCCGCTGCGAACGACAGGGCCAGCGCCAGGTTGATGGCGGTCAGGGGATGTCTCATGATGTTCTCGTTGTACTGGGGAAAACAGTTTAACGACACATCGCCGGCATCGCCGCCTGTTTATTGACGGCTGGCCGCCCCGCCCCGGGCGCCGCCCCGGCCCGCCCCGCGCATCGCGCCGCCGGCCCAGCCGGCGCCCAGGCCCACGGCCAGCCACGCCAGGCCGCCGGCCAGCCCCATCGCGCCGCTGGACACCAGCAGCAGCAGCGACATGGCGAATGCCAGGGGCAGCAGCACGGGGGCGAACGGCATGCGGAACGCCGGCGCCGGGCCGCCCTGCCGACGCAGCTTCACCAGCGCCCACAATGGCAGGACGAAATGCAGCACGTAGAGAAAACCGCCTATCGAGGTGGACAGGCGCAACGAGCCGGCCAGCGCCACCAGCATCAGCAGGCCGCCGCTGAGCAGCACGGCGGCCCAGGGCGCGCCGGTTGCCGGCCCGACCCGCGCCAGGACGGCGGGCAGCAGGCCGTCGCGCGCCATCGCGAAGCTGATGCGCGAGGTCACCACCAGCACCGCATTGGCGGTGGCCGCCATCGTCAGCACCGCCACGGCCGCCACCAGCCGGCCGCCGCCATCGCCCAGGAACACCCGGGCGGCATCCGCCAGGGGCGCGCCGGATGCGCCCAGCGCGCGCCAGTCGAGCGTGCCCAGCGCGACGAAGACCACCAGCAGGTACACCAGCAGCACCAGGGCCAGCGTCAGCAGGATCGCCAGCGGCAGGTTGCGTTCGGGGCGCTCGATCTCTTCGCCCGCGGCCGCCACCATGTCGAACCCGCCGAAGGCCAGGAACGCGGTCAGCGCCGCCGACAACAGGCCGGGCAGGCCATACGGCATCCAGGGCGTGAAATGCGCCGCCCGCACCGACGGCAGGCCGGACACGGCGAAACCCAGCAGCCCCGCCAGCACCAGCACCACGACCAGCACCTGCACCTGCCCCGACAACTTCACGCCGGCCACGTTGACGAGGATGCAGGCCGCCACCAGGCCCACCGCGCTCCACGTCGGCGGCACCCCCGTCAGCACGTTCAGGTAGCCGCCGAACCCCAGCGTCACATAGCCGCTGACGAACAGGTAGGCGCCCCAGAACACCCAACCCATCAGGAAGCCCCACGGCCGCCCCATGACCTCGCGCGCGAAGGCGTAGCCGCCCCCCGCTTCCGGATAGCGGCAGGCCAGCTCGGCGTAAGGCAGCGCGATCAGCAGCGACGCGACCAGCGCCAGGGCAAATGCCAGCAACGCGGCCGGCCCCGCCAGCGCGGCCGTCTGGCCGACCAGCACGAAAATGCCGCCGCCGATGGTGCCCCCCACGCCCAGGGCCACCGCGCCGCGCAGCCCCAGGGCCCGGCGCAGGCTGGCCCGCGGCAGCGGTTCCGTACCCGACGACGAGCTCATCCCGCCTTCGTGCTGCGCACTCCGGTATTCGCCCTTGGGGCGGCCCGGCGGGCTCATTGACCCGCCTTCGTGCTGCGCACTCCGGTATTCGCCCTTGGGGCGGCCCGGCGGGCTCATCGATCCACCAAGCCGATGCGCACGCGCCGGTTGTGGCGGCCCTTGTTGTCGATTTTCAGAATGCGCAGGGGCCGCGACGCCCCGGTTTCCGCCAGGTGCGTGCCGCCGCAGGCCTGACGGTCCAGGCCCACGATCTCGACGATGCGGATCGCGCCGTCGGACGTGGGCGGCGGCGCGACCGACTTCGAGCGCAGCAGGCCCGGCTGGCCGCGCGCCTCGCCCAGGTCGACGTAGGCGCACCGCACGGCCAGGTTCTGTCCGATCGTGTCGTTGATCGGGCCTTCCAGCGCGCGCAGCCGGTCGTTGTCGGCCTCGGGCACGTCGAAATCCATGCGCGCCGTACCGTCGGCGTTCATCTGCACGCCGGTGACCAGCGCGCCGTCGAAGGCCTGGAAGACATAGGCATTCAGGATGTGGGTGCCAGTGTGCAATTCGCGCATCATCTGGCGAAACCCCGCGTCGACCACCGCCTGCACGGTGCCGTCCAGCTCGGCGGCCGGGTCGTCGAGCAAAGCCCAGACCTGCTCGCCGACCGTTTCGAAGCCGGCCACGCCCAGTTCGCCGCCGTGGTGCCGCAGCACGCCGCGATCGGCCAGTTGCCCGCCCCCGCCCGGATAGAACGGCGATTGCGCCAGCAGCACGCGCCCCGGCCGGGCGTCCATGACCTGGGTATCCAGGACGAGCGTATCGGGGTGTTCGTGGTAGTAAGGTCGTGTCGCCATGCCGGCTTCCGGTGGTTGCAGTCCGGGCAGTATTCCCCGGCGCGCCCTGGCCGTATTGGCGAAAATTGCGGGCGGGCCGCTTGCAGCGGCGAACGCCCTAGTGGGCCGGGCCGCCCGCCGCCGCCCTGGCGAACTGCAGGGGCGTGATGCCGTAGCAGCGCTTGAAATGCCGGTTCAAGGCGCTTTGGTCGTAGAAACCGGTGGCCGCCGCCACCTGGGCGATCGGCATGCCCCGCCGCAGGTAATGGCACGCCCGCCGCAGCCGGACCTGCGTCAGGTAGGCATGCGGCGTCAGGCCCACGCCGCGCTTGAACAAGCCGATCAGCTGGAACGGCGTCAGCCCGACGGCCGCGCTGAGGTCTTCCAGGCGCAAATCGTGCGCGTGCCGGTCGTGCACCAGGTCGATGGCCAGGCGGATCAGGGCCCGGTCGCGCGGCGGCGGGTCGATGCGGCCACCGCCGCTGCCATGCCGCTGGTACAAGTGTCCGAAGGTGGAAAACAGCAGCTCGCGTTCCTGGAACAGGTCTTGGCCGTCTTGCAACGCGCGATGCAGCGCCAGGAAGCTGTCGACCAGATCGGCGTCGCCGAAGCGGTTGCGGGTGAAATACGGCACCGCGTCGATGCCCAGGCCGCGCGCGACGGCGTCGATGGCCGACTGGGTCAGGTAGAACGAGCGATAGCGCCACCGTTCGCTGCGCCCCATCCAGCCCGCATGCGCTTCGGCCGGATTGAAGACGAACAGGGTCGATGTGTGCGCTTCCTCGATGACGCCGCGGCTCTTGATGACCGACCCGCCGGTTTCGGTGACGGCGATCACGAAGCCGTCGTGCGTATGCGGGGGGTATTCCTGCGTGGTGAAGTCCGCGCACATCAGGCTCAGGCCGGGGGTGCGGCGGTCCCACCAATATTGCGTGACGTTCCTGGGGTCGGTGCGAGGCATGCTGGGCGCCCTCCGGCGCAGCGCGGGGCCGGCGTGCGGCCGTTGCCGGCAGTATGCAAGAAAACCGGCCGGGCCGCCATCGGCGGCCGCAACGCCGGGCGGCCCGGCCCTAGGCGGGCAGGCGGTTGATTTCGACCGTGACGTGCGCCAGTTCTTCGTGCACGCCGAGCTGCCGGCGGACCTGGTCGGCGGTAACCGGAACCGACGCGGCCAGCGACACGATGCATGCATACTTGCCCCGGCCGACCCGCCAGACATGCAAGTCGGTAACCTGCAGGCCGGGAATCTGGCGAAGCGCCTGGCGGATGTCGTCGACCACGGGCGCGTCCATTTCCGCGTCCAGCAGCACGCGCCCCGTCTGGCGCAGCAGGCCTTGCGCCCAGATTGCCACCAGGGCGGCGCCGACGATACCCATCACCGGGTCGAGCCAGGCGGCGCCCCACAGTTTTCCGCCCAGCAATGCCACGATGGCCAGCACGGACGTTGCCGCGTCGGTAATCACATGTAGGTACGCCGAGCGCAGGTTCAGGTCGTGATGGTGTTCGTGGCCATGGGCGTGGACATGGGCGTGGGCATGAGGCGGATGGCCGGCATGCGCGCCCGTATCGTGCGCGTGATGGCGATGCCCGTGGCCTTCCTGCAGCAGCCAGGCGCAGGCCAGGTTCACCAGCAGGCCGACGACCGCGATGGCGATGGCTTCGTCGTAGTGGATGTCAGTGGGCGCCAGCAGCCTTTGCACCGACTGGAACAGCATCAGCCCGGCCACCCCCACCAGCATGATGGCACTGGAATACCCGGCCAGGATTTCGATCTTCCAGGTTCCGAAGGCAAAGCGGCGGTCTTGCGCATAGCGCCTGGCGGCCGCATACGCCACGACGGAAAGCCCCAGCGCCAGGGCATGCGAGCTCATGTGCCAGCCGTCGGCAAGCAGCGCCATGGAATTGAACCACCAGCCGCCCGCGATCTCGGCCACCATCATGATGGCCGTCAGCCACACGGCCCAGCGGGTGCGGCGCTGGGCGATGGGATTGCCCTGGTCGAATACATGGGAATGCTGCCAGCGCTGCGCTGCGGGGGATGCCATGGAGGCCTCGGCGATGAATGTCAGATACTATACCCCAGTATTCTATATAGCGAGGCAGCGCATGGCGCACACCACGAAAGGCAAGACACGGCTGCTGGCGCGCGTGCGGCGCATCCAGGGCCAGGCGGCCGCCCTGGCCGGCGCCATCGAGGGCGAGCACGATTGCCTGGGCATCCTGCAGCAGATCGCCGCCATCCGAGGGGCCGTGAACGGCCTGATGGTGCACGTGCTGGAAGGCCAGGTCCGCGAACACGTGGCGGCGGAAGGCCTGTCGGCCGCGCAGCGCCAGCGGGAAGCAGACCAGTTGGCCGACGTGCTGCGCTCGTACCTGAAGTAAGGCCGCGGCCGGGCGTCAGGCCCCCGTCATGGCGCCGCCAGGCATTCCTGCAGGCACCGGGCGGGCTCGCTCATCGCGCGGTCGCGCGGCCACACCAGCGCCAGCACGGGGTCGTCCAGCACCAGCAGGTGCCGGGCAACCAGCCCCTGGCGCATGGCATATTGCGCGCCCAGGCTTTCCACGATGGCGATGCCCAGGCCCGCCGCGGCCAGCGCGCAGGCGGCCGACGACTGCGCGACCTCGACAATGGGGCGGTACGGCAGCCCCTGGGCATCCATCGCCTGGCGCGTCGCCCGGCCCGCCGGCAACGCGGTGGCCAGGACGATCGGGCCGGTGCCGGCGACTTCGGCCAGCGTCAACGCGGGCCGCGCCGCCCAGGGATGGCCGGCGTGCAGCACCGCGTGCAGGCTCAGCGGCGCAAGCCGGCGGCTGGCCACGCGCGGGCTGTCGGCCGGCGACCCGACAATGATGCCCAGGTCGATGCGGTGATCCACCGCCATCTCGATGATTTCCAGCGCCGTGCCGGCGCGCACGGTGACCGCCACGCCCGGATGGGTCTCGCGCACGCGGACCAGCGCGGCGGGCAACAGGCTGGACGCCGCGATGGCGACGGCGCCGACCGCCAGCCGCGTCAACGCGCCCTGGCGGATGTCGCCGGCCAGGCGATCGACCGATTCCATGGCGCTCAGCGCGTTCAGCGCATCGGGAATCAGCGCCCGGCCCTGGCTGGTCAGTTGCAGCCGGCGGTTCTCGCGGCTGAACAGTGCGAAGCCCAGCCGCGTTTCCATATCGCGCAGCAGCGCGCTGGCGGCGGGCTGCGTCATGTTGATCGACGCGGCGGCGGCCGTGACCGTGCCGTGCTGGTACATGGCCCGCAAGAGCGACAATTCGCGCCGGCTGAACATATGAAATTCATATGAAAATAGTCAATCTATCTATTTGACCATATGAACTGGGGGTCGCAAGAATACCGGGATCGAATGTTCTGGATACCCCTTGCCGGCCATGACCGCCAACACCATCGTCTCGGTAGACTGCGTGCCGATGCGCCTGCCCTTTCATCACTGGAACCCGCCGCCGCTGTTCGCCGGACGGCCGCGCGACAAGCTCGACAGCGCGCTGGTGCGGGTCGAGACCGCCGACGGGACCGTGGCCTGGGGCGAATCGTATTGCGCCGAGCCGCGTGCCCTGGGCGCGGTGTTCGACACCCTGGTCGCGCCGCTGGCGCGCGGCAAGGACGCCGGCGACGACAGCCTGCTGCCCGCCATGCAGCGCATGCTGCACAACCTGGGGCGGTCCGGGCCGGTGGTGCACGCCCTGGCCGGGCTGGACATCGCGCTGTGGGACTTGCGCGGCAAGCGCGCGGGCGTGCCGCTCTGCCAGTTGCTGGGCGGCCGGCGGCGCGACCGGGTACGCGCCTATGCCTCGCTGCTGCAGTACTACGGCGATGCGGGCCGGCTGGACGACGTGTCCACCCGGGCCCTGCGCGACGGCTACACCGAGATCAAGCTGCACGAACGCACCGCCGACGCGCTGGCGGCGGTGCGCCGTGCGGTGGGCCCGCGGGTGCCGGTGATGGTGGACACGAACTGCGCATGGCTGCCGGCCGAGGCGCAATCCGCCATCGACGCCATGCTGCCCCATGACCCGTACTGGATCGAAGAACCGCTGTGGCCGCCGGAAGACGACGACGCGCTGGCGCGGCTGCAGCAGGCCTGCCCGGTGCCCCTGGCCGTGGGCGAGAACGCCGCCAGCGCGTATGCGCTGCAACGCCTGGCAGAGCAGCAGGCCGTGCGATATGTGCAGCCCAGCGTCATCAAGCTGGGCCTGACGGCGGCGTGGCAACTGTCCCGGGGCTGCGCGGGCACCGCGACGGTGTGCGCGCCGCAGGTGGCCTTCTTCGGGCCGGGCTACCTGGCCAGCCTGCACCTGATCGCGGCGCAGGAAACCGCCGTTTCGCTCGAACGGCTGTATGTGGAACTGGCCCACGTGCCCTATGCCCACAGCGTGCCCATCCAGGATGGCTGGGTCCGGGTGCCCGACGGGCCCGGCCTGGGCGCCGACCCGGAACCCGACCTGATTGCCGGCCGATACCGGCACTGAAACCACGATCAAAACCAAGACCAAGGAGACAACATGCCCACTTCGCGCCGCTCATTCCTGCTTCGCGGCTCGGCCCTGATGCTGGGCGCGGCCGCCGCGCCCTGGATGGCTTCCGCCCGCGCCGCCTACCCCGACAAGCCGGTGCACCTATATGTGCCCTACCCGCCCGGCGCCGCCACCGACAGGCTGGGGCGGCTGGCCGGCCAGCTCTATGCCCAGGCCTATGGCCAGCCCTTCGTCATCGAGAACCGCGGCGGCGGCGGCACCACGATCGGCACGCGCGCGGTGGCCGGCGCAGCGCCCGACGGCTACACCCTCGGCATGGTCGATTCCGCCTTCACGATCAACCCCGGCCTGCTGGGCGAGCGGCTGCCGTACGACACGCTGAAAGACTTCGCCCCGATCTCGCTGATGGCGACAGCGCCGTTCGTGATGGTGGTGCATCCGTCGGTCAAGGCGACCGACATCGCATCCTTCGTCAAGCTGGCCAAGGCGCAGCCGGGCGCGCTGTCGTTCGGCACGGCCGGCATCGGCAGCGGCCCGCACCTGGCCGGCGAACAACTGCGCCAGCAGGCGGGCGTGAATGTGCTGCACGTGCCGTACCGCGGCGGCGGCACGGTGTTCACCGACCTGCTGGCGGGCCAGGTGCAGTTCGCCTTCGCCACGGTGCCGACGCTGTTGCCGCATATCCGCGAAGGCCGCCTGCGCGCCCTGGCGGTCACCAGCGCACAACGCGTCGCGCAACTGCCCGACGTGCCCACATTCGGCGAAGCCGGCCTGCCGGGCGTGGACATCTCGCCGCTGTTCGGGCTGGTGGCCCCGGCCGGCGTCCCGCCGGCCATCGTGGAACAGCTGTCGGCCACCTTGCGCGCATCGGTCCGCACGGGCGAACTGCACGGCAAGCTGGCCGACCAGGGCTTCCAGCCGGTGGGCAGCACCCCCGACGAATTCGCGCGCCGCATCCGCGACGAAGTGGCCAAATGGACCGACGTGATCCGGCGCGGCGGCATCAAGGCCGAATGAGCGGGCGGGGCCGCCCCGTCAGCCCTGCGCGAAAATCGAATAACCGACCGCGCGGCCGATGCCGCGCCGCAGCCCTTCCAGGCGCAGCGCCTGGCCCAGGGTGACGTTGGCCAGGTTCACCTGGCTGCCCAGTTCCTGGATCATCTGCGCGTGCTGCTGCGGGAACTTGTAGGGGTCGGCCTCGATCAGCACGCGCCCGAACCAGTCGCTCTGCTTCAGCGCCTGCATGTCGGCCGGACGTTCGGCGGCCAGCAGGTCCAGCTCGGACTGCTCGAGCGTGATGTACTCGATACCCAGCTGGCGCAAGTCGTGCATGATGGCGTCCAGGTCGCCCAGTTCCATGGGCAGCTTGGGATCCTTGGCGCCGTACTCGTACACCACTTTCAGGCCGCGCCGCTGCAGTTGCTCGATGACGTCCAGCCGCTGTTCGCGGGTCAGCGAGATGCAGTTCTCCGAGACTTCCAGCGCGTCCAGGCCCAGCCGCTGCAGCAACTGGATCATCGACTCCAGTTCATTGCGTACCCACGCATACTCGAACAGCACGCCGCCCGCATAGACCGACACGCCGAAATCGCGGTAGCACGCAATGGCCGCCCGCAGCGTCGCTTCCGGCACCAGCAGCAGGTTGGGCGCGAATATCTTGGCGAAATCGATGTAGTCGGCCGCGCATTCCAGCGCGTTGCGCACGCCCGTGGCGCCGCCGCCCCACCCGAACGTGTCGGGCCCCCAGTCGATCACCGAGGTAATGCCGCGCTGGCGGGGCTTGGCCTCGCGTTCGGGCAGCCGCAGGCCGCCCACGGATGCCGGTTGGTGTCGCGATACGGTGCCGTGCATGGGTTCAAGCCTCGTCGAAAGTGGCGTCGGGCCGTTGCGCCCGGCGCCGGGCGATATCGTCCAGCGCGCGGTCGACCGCCTGGGGCGCCAGGCCCAGATAGGTACGGTGGTCCAGCAGCGCATCGATCTGCGCGGCGTCCAGGTGCGGCGCGATCGCCGCGTGATCCAGCAGGGCCTGGCGAAAGCCGGTGCCCTGCTCGCGGCCCCGCTTGGCAGCCTCGCGCACCAGCGCGTGGGCCCGGTGCTTGCCCACGTGCCGGCCCAGCGCGAACATCACGCGCTCGGCCATGATGAGCCCGCCGGTGCGCCCCAGGTTGCGGTCCATGTTCGAGGGGTAGACGACCAGGCCGGCCAGCAGGCCGGTCGCCGCTTGCAGCAGCTTGTCCATGTTGCCGGCAATCGCCGCCAGCGAACTGTCGTTGCTGATCTGGTCGCGCTCGTAGATCGAGACCATCCAGTCCAGCAGCACGCCGGACTCGTGCGCGATCTGGCGCGCCAGGCCGATGATGGCGGTCGCCTTGCGGGGGTTGGACTTGTGCGGCATGGTGCTCGAGCCGACTTCCTGGTTGCCTTCGTCCACCTCGGCCAGGTCATCGCCCTGCATCAGGAAAATATCCTGGGCCATGCGCGCCATGCTCTTGGCCGCGACCGCGATCAGGCAGCCCCATTCGGCGTGCTTGTCGCGCGTGCCCTTCCAGTCGGCCGGCTCGGGCGCGCCCAGCCCCAGCTCGGCCATGGTCTGGCATTCCACCTCGAAGCCCAGGTCGCCCAGCGCCGCGTAGCTGCCCACGGCACCGGCCAGCACGCCGGTGTCGGTGCGCCGCAACCAGCCCTGCATGCGGTCGAGATTGCGGCGGTTTTCCAGCATCCAGGTCGCGGCCTTCAGCCCGAAGGTGATCGGCAAGGCGTGGCGCCCGACGGTGCGCCCCATCATCGGCGTGGCGCGATGGGTGCGCGCCATGTCCATCAGGATGCCTTCGATCTGCAGCATGCGCTCGCCATAGCGCTGCATGGCCAGGCGCATCTGGATGACCTGGGTGGTCAGCCGGATGTCGGGCGTGGTCGCGCCATAGTGCAGATAGGCCGCGGCCTCGTCGCCCAGCCGGTCCGACCAGGCCGCCAGCAAGGCGACCAGCGGGTGGCCGACTTTCTGGACGTTGCCCGCGATGGCCTCGGCCGGAGCGAACTCGGGCCGGGCGGTTCGATCGATCGCGGCGGCGGCCTCTGCCGGAATGACGCCCAGCCCCGCCTGGGCCCGCGCCAGCGCCGCCTCGATGCGCATGATGGTCGCGACGGTCGCGCGTTCCCCGAATATGTCGTCCATCGCCGGGTCCTAGTCCTGCTTCATGCCCAGCTGGTCGATCACCTTGCCCCAGCCCTGCTGCTGCTCGGCCAGCCAGGTGCCGAAGCCGGCCTGGCCGCCGGTGACCGGCTCGAATCCGATATCGCGGAAATTCGCCTGCACCGACTCGGTGGCCAGCATCTTGTCGATGGCGGCGCGCATGCCCTCGACCGCCTCCGGCGGGGTGTCGTCGAGCCCGACCAGGCCGATCCACAGTTCGACGTCGAACTCGCCATAGCCCGCTTCGCGGAACGTAGGCACGTCGGGCGCCTGGCTGTTGCGGCTGTTGCCGGTCAGCGCCAGCGCCCGCAGCTGGCCGTTCTTCAGGTGGTTCAGGATGGGCGCCAGGCCGATGAAGCCCACGTCGATCCGGCCCGACACCATGTCCACGATCGACTGGCCGCCGCCCTTGTACGGAATGTGCACGATGTCGATGCCGGTCTGCTGCTTGAAGACCTCGCCGGCCAGGTGGTGCACCGAGCCCGTGCTGGACGCGGCGAACGTCAGGCCGCCCGGCTTGGATTTCGCCAGTTCCACCAGCCCCTTCACGTCGGTGGCCGGCACTTTGGGGTGAACCACCAGCACTTCCGGCGAGGTGGCGATCTTGGCGATGGCCGTGAACCGGTCCATGTTCCAGTTCAGGCCGCGGTTCAGCAGGGGCTGGATGGGAATCGAATCGGTGATCAGCGCGAAGGTGTACCCGTCCGGCTTGGAACGGGCCAGTTCGCTCATGCCCACCGCGCCGGCGGCGCCGCCCTTGTTCTCGACAATGACGGTCTGGCCCAGGATCTTCCCGATCCGGTCCGCGGTGATGCGTCCGACGATATCCGTGGCGCCCCCGGGCGCGAATGGCACGATCAGCGTGATCGGCCGTGCCGGCCAGCCCTGTGCATGGCCGGGCGCCGCGAAGGCCGCGGCGGCGGCGAGCGCCGTCGCGGCGGCGAGCGCCGTCGCGGCGGCGATGAATGTCCTGCGCTGCATATCGGTAGGTCTCCTTCCCGGTGACTGGTTGTGCTGGGAGTATGCCCATCCGGGATATAACCGTAAAATCAAAAAAACTGCTCATGTGATAAAGGATACCTTTCACTTGACCCGGCCTCTTTCCTCCAGGGTGTCCCAGCTCAGGTTCCGCAGCCTGCACTTGCTGCGGCTGATCGACGAATGCGGCTCGGTGCGCAAGGCGGCCGAATCGATGCACGTGACGCAGCCCGCGGCCAGCGCCATGCTGCAGGAAGTCGAGCGGGCGCTCGGCATCGAGCTCTTCGTGCGTTCGCATGCCGGCATGGCGGCCACCCCGGCGCTCAAGGCGCTGCTGCGCCGCGCCCATGTCATCGCCCACGAACTCGACGCCATCGTCCACGATGCAGCCGCGCAGCAGCAGCGTTCGCGCGAGGTCTTGCGCCTGGGCGTGCTGCCGCGCAGCATGCAGAACATCATGCCCGCCGTGCTGGCGGACATGGTCAGGCAGTATCGCGGCCTGGAATTCACCCTGGCCGAATCCACCTCCGACGTGCTGCTGCGCGGCCTGGCGCGCGGCGAATTCGACGCGATCGTCGGCCGCTATACGCGCGACGCCGCCAGCCTGCCGGACGGCGACCGCGGCTTCGGGCGGCAAACGCTATATGAAGAGGGCATGTGCGTCGTGTCCGGCCGGGCCCACGCGCTGGCCGGCAAGAAAAAGCTGACGCTGGCCGACACCCTGCAGTACGACTGGGTGCTGCCGCCGCAGGGTTCCGTGACGCGGAACCTGCTGATCGACGAATTCCTGCACATCGGGCTGCCGCCGCCCGCGCCGCTGATTCAATCGGCCAACTTCCTGTCGAACCTGGCGCTGGCCGAACAAGGACTGCTGACCGTATCGCCAGTGTCCGCGGCCAGGAAGTTCGAGCGGCTGCAAGGCATTCGCATCCTGGACCTGCCGTTGCACATGCCGCTGCCGCCCATTTCCCTGCTGTGGCATAAAGACAGGCCGCTCGAAGGCCCGCTGGAAGCGCTGCGCAACGCGCTGGCCGGTTCCCTGGCCCGGCGCCCGCCCCTACCGGAATAAGCCCGGCGCCAGCCGGCTAACCGGGACGCGACGCCAGCCACCCCCGCGCGCGCTCCACCAGGGGCTGGTCGATCATGCGGCCATCCAGCACCACCACTCCCCTGCCCTCGGCGCGGCCGGTGTCGGCCGCCTGCACGACCCGGCGGGCCCATTCCCGCTCTGCGTCGCTGGGCGAGAACCCGCGGTTGATGACCGGCACCTGGCGCGGATGGATCGCCACGCTGCCCGTGAAACCCAGGTTGCGGGCCTGCCGCACCGATGCCTCGAAACGGTCCATGTCGGCCAGGTTGGCGATGCTGTCGGCCAGGCCCCAGCAGCCCAGCCCGAAGGCCCGCGCGGCATTCGTCACCTGTTGCGCGGCCCACTTCAAGTTGTCGGGCTCGGGGGCGATGGACATGGCGGCGGCGTAGTCTTCCGCACCGAAACCCAGCGCGCACAGGCGGCTGCAGGCGCTGGCGATTTCGGCGGCGCGCACGATCCCCAGCGGCGACTCGACCAGCGCGGCGATGGCCACCCGGCGTGGCGTGGCCGACGCGCGCTCCAGGCGTTCCAGCGCGTCGTCCAGCGCCGCGACCTGCGCGCCGCTTTCCACCTTGGGCAGCATGATGGCGTGCAGGCAGGCCAGGTCGGCCGCTTCCAGGTCCAGGCGCCAGGCCTGCGGGTCGGCATTCACGCGCAGCAGCACCGGCAGACCGCGTCCGGCCAGCGTGCGCGAGGCCGGCGCCACCTGCTGCCGCGCCGGGGCCTTGTGCTGCGGCAGGATGGCGTCTTCCAGGTCCAGGATGGCGGCATCGGCGCCGCGCTCGTGCGCCTTCGCCACGAACGCGACCGCATCGGCGGGCAGGAACAACAATGACCGGCAGGCGCTCAATTGCATTTGATGTGTCCTTGGTCGTGCAGCTCGCCGATGCGTTCGGCGCTCAGCCCCAGGTCCGCCAGGATGTCCCGGGTGTGCTGCGCATGCCGGGGCGCCGGGCGCCGCAGCGTCCCCGGGGTCGCGCTCAGGCGCGGCACCACCGCATGCATGACGACTTCGGCGCCGTCCCCCGGCGCCTGCGCCGCCACATAGACGCCGCGCCCGCGCACGTGCTCGTCCTGGTGGATGCCCGGCGCATCGTAGACCGGCCCCACCGTCACGCCGTGCCGGCGAAAATGCGCCAGGCACGCCTGCAGGTCCAGGCGCGCGATGAACGCCTGGATCATCGCGTCCAGCTCGTCGTCGTTTGCCAGCCGCGCGGCATTGGTGCGGAAGCGGTCCGACTCGAACAGGCCGGGCTCGCCGATGGCGGCGAACACCTTGCGCGCCATGGCGTCGGTCGACCCCGACATGGCGACCCACTGGCCATCGCGGCAACGGTAGGCGCCACGTGGCGAGGCGATCTTCCCGCCGCGTGGCGGGCGCTGGCCCGTGCGCGCGTAGTTCGTCACGTCCGGCCCCATGATGGACAGCATCGGCTCCAGCAAAGACAGGTCGATGACCTGCCCGGCCCCCCGGTTGACCTCGACTTCGCGCAGGGCCGTCATCACCGCGAACGCGCCCGTCAGGCCCGCCACCATGTCGGCCAGCGCGATGCCCGGCAATTCGGGCGGCGCCTCGGGGCCGTCGCCGCTCTTCATGGCGTACCCCGAGAACCCCTCGATCAGGCTGCCGAATCCCGGCAGGTCTTTATAAGGGCCGGTCTGCCCCCAGCCGGACAGGCGCACGACCACCAACCTGGGGTTGTGCGCGTGCAGCACGCCGGGGCCCAGGCCCATGGCTTCCAGCGTGCCCGGACGGAAGCTTTCCACCAACACATCCGCGTGCGCGCACAACTGCCGCAGCAATTCGATGGCTTGCGAGCTGCGCAGATTCAGCGCCAGGCTGCGCTTGTTGCGGGCATACACCTGCCACCAGCCGTCGAAGCCGTCCGGGCAATCGGGGTGCGGCTGCGTCCACTGGCGCAAGGTGTCGCCCTCGGCCGCCGACTCGACCTTGATGACGTCGGCGCCGAAATCGGCCAGCTGCAAGGTCAGCATGTTGCCGGCCACCAGCCGGCTCAGGTCGAGCACTCGCACCCCATGCAAGGTACCGCGCGCGGCGGCGTCGAAGGTCATACGCGCCCATTCGGCATCCAGGCGATCCACCATCAGTTCTTGACCGCGGGTTCCAGCGTCCGCGCCGCGGCTTCCCAGCGCGGCGCTTCCGCGCGCAGCATCGCGATGAATTCCTGCCGCGGCACCACCAGCGGTTCGGTCTGCAGCGTGGCGAAGCGCTCCTGCACCGCCTTGTCCTGCATCACCTTGGCCATGGCCGCGGCCACCCGGTCGGCCGCGGCCTGGGAACTGTCCTTGGGCGCGAACAGGCCGCCGATCACGGCAATCACCAGCCCCGGATAGCCGGCCTCTTCCAGCGTGGGCACGCCGGGCAGGGCACGCTCGCGCGACGGCCCGGTCACCGCCAACGCGCGCAGCCGGCCGCCCTGGATCAACGGCATGGATGCCGTCAGCGAATCCGTGGAAAACGCCACCTGTCCGCCGATCAGGTCGTTCAGCGACGCGCCGCTGCCCTTGTACGGCACATGGGTGGCCTTGACGCCCGCCCGTTGCAGCAGCATTTCGCTGGCCAGGTGCGTCATCGTCCCGAACCCGGCCGACGAAAAGGCCTGCGGCGTGGCCCGCAGGCTGGCGATCAATGCCTGCAGCGTCTTGGGCGCCTGGTCGGTGTTGGGCACCAGCACCACGAAAGGCGCGCGCATGACCGGCGCCACGGGCGTGAAATCGCCGAACCGGTAGACTGCGGCCTTGTTCAGGTAGGGCACCACGAACAAGGGCGCCGTGGAACTGAAGACGAAGGTGTGGTCGTCGTGCGCGCGCAGCACCGCTTCATGGCCGATGACGCCGCCCCCGCCGACCTTGTTCTCGACGACGACCGACTGCCCCAGTTCCTGGCCCAGATACTGGCCGATCAGCCGGGCCAGCACGTCGCTGCCCGAGCCCGGCCCCTGCGGCACGACCAGCTTGACCGGCTGGCTGGGCCATCCCTGCGCGCCGGCGGATTTCAGGCCGGCGGCCAGGGGCAGCGCCATCAGGGCGGCCAGGGCCTGCCGGCGATTTTTCGATGGGACTTGCATAGGGGTCTCCGATGTCGGTGTAATTGTCCGGCGTATGCTAATCCCAAATTAGTTTCCATTGCAACTGTTGCACATGAGAATTTATGGCCAAAAAAATAGCAGTCGAGGAACTCATCACGTTCAAGACGTCCGTGCTTGCCCAGTTGCTGGGGCGTATGGTCGATGCGTCGGTCACCCGCGACCTGGGCCTCAGCAGCCGGCAATGGCGCACCCTGGTCAGCTTGTATCGGCTGGGGCCGTCCACCGCATCCGAGATCGTGCGGTTCTCGCACCTGGACAAAAGCCAGATCAGCCGCGCAGTGTTCGACAACGAGAAAATCGGCCTGCTGACCCAGACCGTGGACCCGGCCGACCGCCGGCGGGCCGTCATTGCGCTGACGCCCGCGGGCGCCAAAGTGCTGGAACAAGGGCTGCGCGGCACCCAGCAGCGCCAGAAGGCGCTGGAAGCCTGCCTGACACCGGAAGACCGGGTGGCCTTCTACCGGATCCTGGACACCCTGACCGGCCAGGCCCTGAAGATGCTGGGCGAGCGCGACGCCGCGCAGCCATGAATGCCGGCTAGGCGCGCCCGAACAATTCCAGGCTGATCAACAGGCGCACCAATTCCGCCTGCCGCCGGCATTCGGTCTTGCGCAGCATGGACTTCAGCTGGCCCCGCACGGTGTCGACCTTGGTACTGCACTGCTCGGCGATCTCGGCCACCGTCAAGTCCTGCACCAGCAGGCCGCCGATGCGCACTTCGGCGGGCGTCAGCCCGTACAGGTGCTTCAACAGGTCGTCGGAACGATTGGGCCCCGACCGGCCATTGAGCACCACCATGCGCATGGGTCGCTGCCAGTCGGTCGCCGCCGCCGCGATCGGCGACAACGCCAGGCATTGCACCACCGCCTTGGTGCCGTCCTGACAGTACAGCGACAGGCCGGCGGCCTTGGCCTTGGCGGCAGGCCGCGACAACGCCAGCAGGTCGCTCCATTCGGTCGTGATGCGCTGCCCCTGGGGCTTCAGGCAACCGCCCTGCACCGCCAGAACCGGGCCGGGGCCGCGCATGTACTCGGATGCCGCCGCGTTCGAGAAGAACACCTTGCCGCTTTCGTCGACGATCCAGACCGGATAGCTGCACCGGTCCAGCCCGCCCAGCCCGGCGCTGGCCATCAGGCGCAGGTGCGCCAGCCGGGCCCGCATCGACAGCGCCCGGCGCAGGTGCGGACCGACCTCGCTCTCGACTTGCTGCAACGCCGCCAGGCTGAGCGGCGCGTCGTCCTTTTCGCGCAAGAACGAAATCGCCCACGCCCGTTGGCTCGTGTCGATCCGGCTTTCCAGTATCTTCAGCACCGACCAGGCGGACACGCCCTGGTTCACGGCGAAATCCTGGTGGAACTCGCTACGCGACCATAGCCGGACGTTGGACTCCTGGTCTTCATGCATCCATTCGCCTTCGCGCACCGAAGGCCAGATGAACTTGCTGGGGTCGAGCTGGTGGTAATAGTTGCCGTAGTCGGGCAGGAAGCGCTCGAAAGACACGCCGCCGGCAGAACAGGTCGAGACGATCTCGGGCAGGTCGCTGATGCGGCCGGCCCAGTTCAAGAGCATCGTCCGGCGGTTGCCCATCGCACCGCCCAGGCCGGCCACGGCATCGTGCAGCAGCGCGTCGTCCAGCAACGAGCCGTACAACTGGTCGATGATCTGGTGGATGTCCACACTGGCTATCGGAACCATGTGCTCCCCCCCGGTGGGCAGTGATTCTCATCTACGCGAATCGGCAGCCTCTGCGTCGGCTGCCGCCAGCCAGGCAGGATGTCGCTGCGGCTTGTTAGGCGATTGCAGCGTAATACATGAAATTACAGTTCGCAACAAAAACGGGGAATGGGCGGCCGGGGCGGCCTCAGCTTCCCCAGCAGCGTTGCAACAATGCCGCACTGGCGCGCATCGCCAAGCTGGCCCACCGGTGCTGGATAAAAGCGCAGACGCCGGAAGCGTGGACCGCCGCGCCCTGGCAGGGGAAGTCCAGCGGCAACCGGTCGGACACGGCTTGCGGGATGCTGACCGATCCCTGCCCGTCCGACTGGTTCGCCGTGGCGGCGGCCTGCGCGGCGATGTCGTCGTGGCTCGCGCCCTGCTGGCGAGCCGCCGAGATCGCGCGTTCCTTGGTCAGGCCCTCGCGGCGAGCCTGCCCAATCATTCCCGGAATACTCTCCGTGAGTATCTGGCGGCGCAGGCTGCTCAGGCCGGGGTCGCGATAGGCACGCAGCTGCGGCTCCAGAAACCCCAGGTTGCCCTGGCAACTGGCTTGCTCGACGGCGCGCGGGTCAAGCGGGATCTGGGGTTGGGGCGGCGCCGCCGCCCCTCCCATGGCGCCCCCCACGCCCCCGCCCGTCGCCCCGCCCGTCGCCCCGCCGGTGACGCCGCCGGCACGAGGCTCGTTGCCGCGCACCTGGTCGGCCAGGCGCTGCACGCGGCCGGCCTGGGCGTAGCGCCGGCTGCTTTGCAGGCCGGCCGCGGCAATATCCAGCGACATGGCGCCGAAGGCCTGCGCGGCGTTCTCGACGCCGATGCCGCGCAGCGATTCGGTATCGACCTGCGGCACGTCGGCCGCGGCCAGTGTCTGGCCGACAGATTGCGCGTGCGCGCTGCGTTGCGACTGATGGATGCGCTTGCCCAGCGCGACCACCTGGTCGCGCTGAGCGGCGCGCGGCAACCGGGCTTTTCCGCCAGCCTGGGCGGCCAATGGATTGGCGCAGGCCGGCAGCAGTTTCCGGTAGGCGGCCGTTGCCTCGGCCGGCATGTCCATGCTGGCCAGCAGCGCGAATTCGCGGATATCGTCGGCACAGGCGGCCAGCGCCGACGACGGCGCGACTACGGCCAGGACGGCCAGGGCGACACGGACGGCACTCATGCGCGGGCCAGCTTGCGGTAAAGCTTCTTGAGCTGGGCACGGATGTCGTCGGCATTTTCGCCTTGGATTTTCGCCTTCACGCCGTCGATGCTGACTTGCACGACGTGCTCGCGCATCGCGGCCGCAGGCGCCAGCGCGGACGCCGCGGCATTCTGGATCTGGGCCAGGCTCTGGCGATACTGGTTCTCGTTCTGTACGGTCTGCGTGGCCAGGGCCGTGGGGTTGTAGGCCGCCCCGCCGGCGAACAGGCCCGAACTGAAACCCGACATCAGTGTGGCACCCACCTGCAACCAGCCGGCATTCTGGGATTTCCGGTAGGCCTCCGCCAGCACGACCCGCGATTGCCGGAAACTGCGGCCATAGCCCCCGTTCAGAATCCCTTCGGTGATGGCCTCGTTCTGCGCGGCCAGCCAGTCTTCCTCGGCCACCAGCAACTTGCGCAGGATCTCGACCTTGCGGGCATCCGCCGGCTCGGTCCGCCGCTCGCGCAGGCGGTCCGCCAGCGCGGGGTCGTAGTCTTGCGCATAGACGGCAAAACCCGCGTCATACGCGACCGCCACATCGGTACGGCTCAACGCATCCAGCGCAATGCGGGCGATCCAGTCGGACGTGGTGTTCTTGATGCTGTCAGCCGTCGCCTTGAAATCCGGCTTCGCGCTGGCATTCAGGTAAGGCTCGTCATTCCGTTCCCACAAATGCTTGCCCGCATACAAGGTTCCGGGATTGACCTGCTTGCCATCCTGCTTGGGTAGCAACACCAGCGTGGTTTTTTTCTCGGCAAAATAGCTCAGCAGCTGGAACGCCGGCGCCGCGCGGGCGTCACGGCCCGCGCATTGGGCCACCTGGCCCTCGTCGAAACCAATGTGCCCGGGGCTGGCCAGCAGATTGCCGCAGGTTTCCGGCGACACCTGGGCCGCGCTGCGGATATTGACGCGCGGGTTGTACCCGCTGCCCACCACCGAGGTAACGCTGCTTGGAAAGTCATACACCGCAATGACCATCACGCTGGGGCTGCGGTCCGGCAACAAGCGGGTCGTCACGAACTCACCGTCGCGATAGTCGATCAGCAACGGTTCGAGCCGCACAGCCGACTCGTCCATATAGCGGCCGAAGATGCGGCGCAGCTCGGCGGCGTAGTAGGTGGACTGATCGAACAACAACGGTGCCTGGTCGCCCGAGAAATGGGAATTCCCGCAACTACTCAGGGGGTGGCCGATGAAGGCGTTGTAAGCGCAGGCATAGCTCGACACCAGACGCTGGCGCGCCGCAGGCGTGCCCATCATCGGGTACTCGATGCTGATGACGGCGCCCTGCGGCAAGGCTACGGACTGCCGCTCGAGCGGCGGGTTCAGTTCAGGGGGCAGCTTGGCCAGGTTCTGTGCACAACCGGCCGACAGCAAGATCGACAATGCCGCAGCCCCCCATCGCAGACAGCTATAGGCGTCCATGGTTCGCTCCCCGGAATATTCTGGCGTTCGCGCCGCGCAATCGCGTGCGCGGCCATGATGTCACCGGGCGCATTCCGGGGTCATCACCCAAATGGGGGGTTGGGCTGGCATCGCCAACCCGGCCCATGCCCCCGCGGCCCTGCGGGCCGGCCGCATCCTGGTTTATCCTGAAAGGCTGGCATGCTGCCGATAGCCATCCGAGACCTTATGAGCGACGTCTACCATTTCGAAACGGGCACCGCCCCGCTGTTCATTTCCATCCCGCACCTGGGAAGCCAGATCCCCGAGCCCATGCAGCCGGCCATGACCGAGCTGGGGCTGCGGTCCGGCGACACCGACTGGCACCTGGACCGCCTGTACGCCTTCGGCCGCCAGTTGGGCGCGTCGTTCCTGTGGGCCCGCTATTCGCGCTATGTCGTGGACCTGAACCGGCCGCCCAACGACGAGAACCTGTATCCCGGCCAGGCCAAGACCGGGCTGTGCCCCACCCATACCTTCGACGGCCAGCCGCTGTACCGGGATGGCCGCGAATCCATCCCGGATGCCGAGCGCGAACAGCGGCGCCAACAATACTGGCAGCCCTACCACGACCAGCTGCGCCGCGAAGTCGATCGGCTGCGGGCGCAGCACGGCAAGGTGCTGCTCTGGGAAGCCCATTCCATTGCCAGCGTGATCCCCCGGCTGTTCGACGGCAAGCTGCCCGACCTGAACATCGGCACGTCGGGCGGGGCCAGCTGCGATCCGGCCATGGAAGCCGCCATCCGCGGCCAACTGGAACAATGCGACCTCAGCTGGGCGATCAACGGCCGCTTCAAGGGCGGCTACATCACCCGCCAGTACGGCGCACCCGACCGGCAGGTGCACGCCATCCAGCTGGAAATGTGCCAATCCACCTACATGAGCGAAAGCTACCCGTATGCGTGGCGCGACGACGTCGCCGGCCAGACCGCCCCGGTGGTCGAGCGCCTGGTGCGCGCGGCCTACGAGCGGCTCTGAACGACAGCGGCCGGCGCGGGCCGGCTCGCCAGCCCGCGCCGGCTACTTCAGATAGCGGGCCTCGATGGCGCGCATGTGCTCGTCGCCCTGCAACGCGATGATCTCCCCGACCGACGGCAAGGTAGGGTCGACGCGGCGCAGGCCGCCGTCCTGGCGGATTTGCGCGAACACTGCCTGCATGGCCCCGACGGCCGCCCGGATGGCGTGATTGCCGTAGATGACGACGCCCACCCTGCCCAGGGCGGCGATATCGGCCTCGGTCAATTGCGGATAGGCGGTGGGCACCAGCACCAGCGGGCATTTTCCCTGCCACGCCCGCACGAACGCCAGGATTTCGTCAGGCGTCTTCTGTTTCGAATGGATCAGGATCGCGTCGGCGCCGGCTTCTTCGTAAGCCAGGCCGCGCCGGATGGCCTCGTCCTGGCCCAGCCCGGCAATCAGCGCCTCGACCCGCGCGATCACGACGAAATCGCGGTCTTTGCGGGCCGCGACGGCGGCCGCGACTTTGCCCTGGAACTCTTCGATGCGCACCAGTTCCTGGCGGCCTTCGGCGCGCAGGCTGGTGTCTTTCGGAAAAGTCTTGTCCTCCATTACGATCGCCGATGCCCCGGCGGCTTCGTACTGGGGCACGACGTAATGAACGCTCACGGCGTTGCCGAAACCCGTATCGATGTCGGCGATCAGCGGAATCGACGTCGCCGCCGCGATCGCGCGCATCATCTCCAGGTGCGTGCCCATGGGCAGGATGCTGGCGTCGGGCACGGCGTAGCTGGCCGAGAGCTCGAATCCGCTGCCCCAGATGCCGTCGAAGCCGGCTTGCTGCGCCAGCTTGGCGGCCAGCGGGTTGTGGGCGGCCATGGCGGTGAACAACTTGCCGCCGGCCAGGGCGGCGCGCAATGCCTGGTGCTTGGTCATGGACGGTTTCCTTCCGGGTCGGGGTGCTCTTGTCCGGATTTTGCTCCCAATCCGGCATTCAAGGCACCCCGGCGCGCGCGGCCCCGTCAATTCGTCTGGATGTGGGCGTTCTTGATGATGGCCGTCCAGCGCGCGGTTTCCTTGTCCGACAGTGCCGCCAGGTCGCCGCTGGACCCGGGGTAAGGCGCCGCCCCGATTTCGGCCAGGTGCGCAATCATCGCCTGTTCGTGCGCGATGCCGACCACCGTGTCCTGCAGTTTTTTGATCACGTCGGGCGGGGTGCCGGCGGGCGCCATCACGCCGTACCACGACTCGACCACCGCGTCCGGCACGCCGGCTTCGGCCAGCGTCGGCACATCGGGAATGGCCGGATTGCGCCGGTCGCTGGCGATGGCCAGCACGCGCACCTGTCCGGGCTTGATATAGGGCAGCACGTTCGGCAGGTTCGCGAACAGCACCTGCACCTGGCCCGACAGCAGGTCGGTGGTGGCCGGGCCGGCGCCGCGGTAAGGCACGTGCGAAAACTTCGCCCCCGACCGGTACATGAACAGCTCGCCCGTCAGGTGGTTGACCGAGCCGATGCCGGCCGAGGCCATGTTCAGCTTGCCCGGGTTCTGCTTCGCGTAGGCCAGCAATTCCGCCACGCTGTTGGCCGGCGTGTTGACAGACACGGTCAGCACGTTCGGCACCGTGGAAAACAACGCCACCGGCGCGAAATCCTTGACCGCGTCGTACGACAGGCTCTTGGCCAGCAGCGGCTGGATGGATTGCTGCCCCATGGTGGCCAGCAACAGCGTGTAGCCATCGGCAGGCGCCTTGGCGACCAGGGCGGCGCCGATGCTGCCGCCGGCGCCCGGCTTGTTCTCGACGATGACGGGCTGGCCCAGCACCTGCGACATGCGGTCGGCCAGCAGGCGGCCCATCAGGTTCACCGTTCCCCCGGGGGCGAAGGGCACGACCAGCGTGACGGGCCGGGTGGGGTAAGCCTGCGCGCTGGCAGCGGTGCAGATCCCCATGGCGGCGGCCAGCGCCGCGACAAATTTCAATTTCATCAGACTCCTCCGTTTGGTTTAGTTATTCGGGCGCCCTTGGACTCAGGCCCCTGGCGACGCGGCCTTGCCGGTTCCGGATGCAATAAGCTCGCGGATACGTTGCTGCAACTGCTCGCGGGCATCGCCGACGCGCCGGACGGTCGCGTCGATGACTTCCTGCTGCCGGTCGAGCAGGGACCGCTGCTGGCCGATATGCGCCAGCACCGACTGCGGCGCGGGCCCGCCCTCGGATTGCCGGGCAGCGACATTGCGCGCCGGGTCCAGGCATTGCGCAATATCGTCTTCGTCAAGCTGCACCGAACGGCCCAGCTGCGCGGCGGCCGCCGATCGGATCAGCGCCGGCGTGATGTCGCTGGCCGACAAGCCCTGGTCCAGCGCCTGCCGCACGACCGCGCCGATGATGTGATGCGCGTCGCGAAACGAGGCGTCGGCCTGGCGAACCAACAGGTCCGCCAAGTCCGTCACGGTGGAAAAGTCCGTGGCCGCGCGGGCGGCCATGCGCGCCGGGTCGGGTTCGACCTGGTCCACCAGCAGCTTCACCAGTTCCAGGGATTTCAGCGCTTCTTCGCAGGCTTCCCAGCAGGTCCGGGTGCTTTCGCGGCTGCTGTCGCCCGAATGCGTGAAATGCGTCGATTTCACCGTCGCCAGCGCGGCGGACGTCAAGCCGATCAGGTGGCCGGCCTTGCCGCGCAGGTATTCCAGCACCGCCGGGTTCTTCTTCTGCGGCATGATGCTGGACGTGCTGGCGACGCTGTCGGGAAACGACAGGTAACCGAATTCCGGGGTCGACCAGATGTAGAAGTCCTGCACCATGCGGCTGCAGGTAATCATCATGATCGACAGCGCGGCGCTCAGTTCCAGCGCGAAATCGCGCGACGCGACGCCGTCCAGCGCATTGCCCAGCGGCCGGCTGAAGCCCAGCATCGCGCTGGTCAGGCCACGGTCGATGGGAAACGACGTGCCCGCCAGCGCGCAGGCGCCCAGGGGCGAGGCATCGGCGGTGCCCAGCACGTGCAGCAGCCGGTCGACATCGCGCGACCAGGCGTCCACCAGCCCCGCCAGGTAATAGCCGTACGTGATCGGCTGCGCGGCCTGCATATGGGTATAGCCGGGCATCACGCAATGCGCGAACTTGCCGGCCCGGTCCAGCGCCGCCCGCGCCACGCCGATCAGGGCGGTGCCGATGCGCGCGGCGAAGTCCCGGGCGCGGATGCGGTCGATGGTGGCGCCCATGTCGTTGCGGCTGCGGGCCGTATGCAGGCGGCCGCCCAGGTCCTGCCCCACCCGCTTGATCAGGTGCGCCTCGTAGTTGAAATAGGCCTCTTCGCGCGCCGGATCGAGCTCGACGGCATCGGGGCCTTCGGCCTGCATGGCCACCAGGGCGTCGGCCAGGCGCGCCGTGGTCTGCCGGTCGAGAATGCCCTGCTCGTGCAGCATCAGCAGGTGCGCCAGGTTGATCTGGTTCAGCATCTCGAAGTTGGCGAAGAACTCCCGGTTCAGGCGCGGAAGAAAGATGTACTGGATGACTTCTTTCGCAAGGGGCTGCTTCAGGCGTCGGCTGACTTTGGATTCCATTTCGGTCGGGTGGGAACAGGAAAACCGTAGTCTCCGTCCGCCGCAACTTATACGTCAAATCAGATATTTACTGCTTCAAATACAAAAATGATATGCTCCCGCGACAAGATCGATTCGGGATTGGCCCATGAATTTCAAGCAGGTCGAGGCTTTCCGCGCGGTGATGATGACGCGCTCGATGACCACGGCGGCCGGGCTGCTGCACACATCGCAGCCGAACGTCAGCCGCTGGATCGCGTTGCTGGAAAGAACGCTGGGCTTCGTGCTGTTCCAGCGGGTCGGCACGCGGTTGATCCCCACGCCCGAGGCCGAGGCGTTCTATACCGATGTCGAGCGCGCATTCATCGGCCTGGAATCGCTCAACGACAGCGCCAGTTCGATCCGCCGCCGGGGCACCGGCCTGTTGCGGGTCGGTGCGGTGGGCTCCATTACCCAATGCGTCTTGCCGGATGCCGTCCGCCTGTTCCGGCAGCAGGTGTCGGACATCCCGGTGGTGTTCCATACCGGCGGGTCCGATGTGGTGGCCAAGTGGATGGCGTCGGGGTTCTGCGACATCGGCTTCTGTTCATTCCATACCGATGTGCCCGGTTTGCGCTACGAGCGCATCAACACGGCCCATGGCGTGGGCATCGTGGCCGGCTCGCACCGGCTGGCGGCCAGGAAAATCCTGAAGCCGGCCGACTTCGACGACGAGAGCTTCATCTCGTTGCCGGCCGGCAGCTTCAACAGGGCGTCGATCGACCGCCACTTCCCCGACGACGCCAGGGTCCTGTCGATCGAGACCCCTTATGCCACGACCATCTGCACCATGGTCAGCAAGGGGCTGGGCGTGTCCATCGTCAACCCGGTCGTCTCGCGGGCGCTCGACATTGCCGGCCTGCGCGAGATCCCGTTTTCGAAGAAGATCGGCTTCTACAGCTACGCCGTCACGTCCGACAATTTTCCGGTCAGCGCGCTGGCCCGCCAACTGGCCGATTGCGTGCAAGCGGTGTTCGCGTCGCTGACCGCCCGCAAGGCGTGAACCGTGCGGGGCTCGCCGGCGCCAGCCCCGCACCGCCTGCCGGCGTCAGTTCACCGGCTGCACGTTGGCGCGCTTCATGACGTCCAGCCACTTGGCGCTCTCGGACTGCACGAAATCGGCAAACTGCCGGGCATTCATGGTGCTGGCAATGATGCCGTTCTGCTTCAGGCGTTCCTGCACGACGGGCATGGCCGAGGCGTCCAGCATCGACTGGTTCAGCGTGTCGACCACGGCGGCCGGCGTGCCCTTGGGCACCCAATAGCCGTACCACGAGGTCACGTCGAAGCCGGCAATGCCGGACTCGGCGATCGTCGGCACGTCCGGCAGCAGGTCGATGCGCTTGGCCGACGTCACGGCCAGGGCGCGCATCTTGCCGCTGGTGATCAGCGGCACGGCGCTGGCCACCGAGGCATACAAGACGTCGACATGCCCGCCCAGCACGTCGGTGGTGGCCTGGCCGGTGCCGTTATACGGAATGTGGGTGATCTGCGCGCCCGTGCTCAGGTTGACCAGTTCCCCCACCAGGTGCGGCAGCGACCCCAGCCCGCCCGAGGCGAACGTCAGGCTCTTGGGCTTGGCCTTCGCCCGCGCGACCATGTCCTGGAAGCTCTTGATGGGCGACTGGGCGCTCACCACCACCACCATCGGCGCGAAGCCGAACACGCCCACCGGAGTGAAATCCTTCACGGGGTCGAAGCTCATCTTGCGGAACATGCCCGGGTACATCACCTGGATCGAGGCGTTCATCAGCCCCATATAGCCATCGGCCTTGCTGTTGGCGACAAAGTGCGCGCCGATGGTGCCGGCGGCCCCCGAGCGCGACTCGATGACGATGGGCTGGCCCAGCTTCGCGCTCATTTCTGCGGTCAGCATGCGGCCGAATGTCTCGGTGGTGGACCCCGACTGGTGCGGGACGATGATGACCACCGGCTTGGACGGGAAGGCGTCGGCGGCCGCGGCCGGCTGCAATGCGGCGGCCGGGGCGATGGCGGCCGTGACGGCCAGTTGCACGAATAAGCGCCACTGTTTCATGGGGGTTGTCTCCAGACAGGTAGGGGCGGCCGTCTTGGTCTGCGCGGCCTTGTTGGGAAACTGCGTTGGCAAGAATGCGGTCAGGAACCCGGGGCCGGGCCCAGCGCGCCGCTGGCTTGCAGCTGCGCGATCTCGGCGGCGGAAAACCCCGCCTCGGCCAGCACGTCGCGGTTGTGCTGCCCTTTCAGGGGCGGCAGGCTGCGCAGGGCGGCCGGCGTGCGGCTCATCTTGATCGGAAAGCCCGCGCCGCGGTAGCCATCGCCTTCGATCACCATCTGCCGATGCCGGGCATGCGGCGTGCCGATGGCCTCGGACACATCCAGGATGGGCGCGGCGGGCACGCCCGCCTCGATCAGGGTGGCGACCAACTGGCGGCCGTCGTGTTCGCGCAGGCTGCGCAGCAGCGTGTCGCGCAGCGCGTCGCGGTTGGCGATGCGGTCGACGTTGGTGCGAAAGCGCGCGTCGCGCGCGACATCGGGGCAGCCCAGCAGCCCGCACAACGTGGCGAATTGCCGCTCGTTGCCCACCGCGATATAGATGGGGATGGTGGCGGTGTCGAACGCGTCGTAGGGCGCGATGTTGGGATGCCCGTTGCCCGAACGCCGCGGCGCCTTGCCGGACCACAGGTAATTGGGAATATGCGGATGAGCGATGCCCAGCGCGCAATCGTGCAGCGACACGTCGCACAGCTGGCCCCGGCCCGAATGCGCGCGCTCTTGCAGCGCGGCCAGCACCGCGATGGTGGCCTGCATGCCGGTGGCCAGGTCCACCACCGGGATGCCCAGCCGCAAGGCGGGGCCGTCGGGTTCGCCGTTCACGCTCATCAGGCCCGAGGCGGCCTGGATGGCGGCATCGTAGCCGGGCATGCCGCCCAGCGGCCCGTCGTCGCCGAACCCCGTGATGCGGCAATGCACCAGGCGCGGGAACCGCTCGCCGATCGCCGCCGGCGTGGCGATGCCCCACGATTGCAGGGTGCTGGCCTTGAAGTTCTCGATCAGGACGTCGGCGGTCTCGAGCAGCCGCCAGAAGGCCTCGCGGCCCTGCGGCTGGCCCATGTCGAGCACGATGCCGCGCTTGTTGCGGTTCAGCGCCTGGAAATAGGCCGCGCCGCCGGCGTTGACCGGCGGGCCGAAGGTGCGGGTCTCGTCGCCGGCGGGCGGCTCGATCTTGATGACATCGGCGCCGTGGTCGCCCAGCGCCTGGCCGCAGTACGGCCCCGCCAACACGCGCGAGGCGTCGATGACGCGCAGGCCGTTCAGGCTTTGCGCGGTCATGATGCGGCCTGCCCGGGTTGCGCCGCGCCGCGCGGCACGATGCGCCATTCGAAGGCGTCGTCGCCCTGGTCCAGCCGGCGCGTCACCCGCAGGTCCAGGCGGCGGTTGTGGGCCGACAGCGCGCCGTCGAGCAGGCAGTTCCAGGCATCGAAGGCGGCCGTGTGCAGGTTGGGCAGGCCGGCCATGAGCTTCCAGGTGCCCTGGCGCACCCCTACGCCCTGGGCGTCCTGCAGCAACACGGCCTCGTCGCCCTGCGCGCGGGCCAGCTCGACCATGAAGCGGGCGAAGCCGGCGGCGTCGCCACGGTCGGGCAGGCCCATGGCGGCGGCCGTTTCGCCATAGAACTGCATGCCGATCAGGCGGCCCGTGATACCGGCCAGCCAGGCCGCCTCGTGCGGCCCGCGCAGGGCGATCAGCTCGGGCAGCGCGGTGCGCACGTATTCCATGGCGTAGTTGCGCTTGGCTTTCTGCAGGCGCTCTTGCGGCCAGTCGGCGGTGGGCAGCGTGGGCGCCACGGCCGGGTCGAAGTCGGGCGCCTCTTCGCCGCGGGCAAAGCGCAGGCGCTCGTCTTCGGTGATGTCGCGGTCGTATTCGCAGTAATAGCCTTCCAGGCCGGGCTGGCCGTCCATGGTTTGCTTGGTGCAGACGAACCCCAGGCGGCGCGTGCCCAGCGACACGCCGTTGTGCCCGTGCCAGCCGCGCAGCACGGCCTGCGAGACCTCGCCGGGAATGGCGCAGATGGCCGTGCCGTGCCACGCCCAGCGCGGCGGCGGATAGCGCACCCAGACTTTCTGCGGGGTTTCCTCGACGTACTCGACGTGCACGCCGCCGATGGCGTTCGACAGGTAGTGATAGCGCGCGGCCGCCACGGCGGGCGGCAGGCCCGCCAGGCCCAGCTTGTCCAGGCCGGGCAGGAAGCGTTCCAGGTGCTGGCGGCGAAAGATGTGGAAGACCAGGTCGGCGGCCTCGCGCGTGCCGCAGCGCGTGACCATGGTCATGATCAGGCCGGTGAAGTAGGCGTGGTACCACTGGGACACGGCGGCCCAGCGCGACGCGTCGCTGGCCGGATGGGAAGAATGAGCGGGTTGCATGGCGGGGGCGTTCCGGTTCAATGGGTATTCGGGTGCTGGGCCAGGGCCGGCATGGCGTCGGCCGGCTGATACGACTGAGTCAGGCCCGACAGCACGAACGTGGCCAGCCGGCCGGCCAGGACGTCGCGGTCGGCGGCGGTTTCGCCGGGCCGGGGTTGGTACCACATGGTGGTCCAGTTGATCGCGCCGAACAGCGGCTTGATGGACAGGCGCGGATTCTGCCGCGGCAGCTCGCCGGCCTCGATCGCCTGCGCCAGCACGGACACGAACAGTTCTTCGTAGTGGTCGCGCAGGCTGATGACTTCGGCCAGGCTGGCGCGCTGCTGTTCGCTGACCCGCCCCATCAGGTGGGCTTCCAGGCCCTGCACGGCCACGCGCTGGTACGACAGGTGCTTCATGACCTGCAGGGAATGGGCATAGGCCATGCAATACAGGCGGTCGACCGCACGCACGCCGGCCTGGCGGGCAATGGGCGTGATGGCGTCGATGTTCATTTCCATGGCGCGGCGGTAGACGGCCACCCACAGGTCCGCCTTGCTGCGGTAGTGGTAATAGATGCTGCCCTTGCTGACCCCCAGCGCGTCGCCGATCTGGTCGAGCGTGGTCGCGTCGTAGCTGTACTGGGTAAAGGCGTCGGCGGCCGCATCGAGGATTTCGGCGATGCGGTCGGGCGGATCGCCCGGGCGGGGGGTGGCGTTGCGGGCCATGGCGGGGGCTCCTGCGGAAACGGGGGGATGGATGCTGCCGGCCAGCAAGGCGGCGTGGAGTTGCGGCGCGCCGATGTCGGCCTGCTGGACCCGGCGGACCTGCAGCAGCGCCTGCATGCCGGACAAGTCGGCCGACGACCGTTCGCCGACGATCTGCAGGCCGGCCTGGATGGCCTGGTCGGCGCATTCGCCGGCCGACAGCAGCGCCATGGCGCTGAGCAGGCTGGCGTCCTGCCCGGCCTGCTCGGTGCGGGCAGCTTCGTAGAGCAGCGCGCGAGCCGCGGAAATGGCGGTGGCGCAGGCGGCCAGCCGCAGCGCGGCGGCGCTGGGCGCGGCCTGCGCATCGCGCGCCGGCATGGCGCCGCGCGCCAGTTCGTAGGCCGCCATGCCGACGCCGGTGGCCTGCGCGGCGGCAGCCAGCCGGCGCAGCACCGCCGCCTGCTGCATGGCGGCGCGCGCCGTGCCGGCCCGGCCCAGCATGTGGCCGGCGCGCAAGGCGATGTCGCACTGGAACTGATTGGCGGGCGTGGCGTCGCTCGCGTTGTCGGGCGCGCCGAGTTCCATGGCGGACCCTGGCACCACGAAGGCGCTGATGTTGTCGGCCCCGCGGGCGGGTGTAGTGGCGGCGAACAGCAGGAAAGCCGCGCCGTGCTGGTACTGGCCCAGCCAGCGGCCCGTGCCGCGCAGGCGCCAGTCGCGCTGCGCGGCGTCGGCCGTGATGGCGGGCTCGGCAAGCTCGTCGGGCCCGTATACGGGAAGCAGTAGCCCGGCGACCGCGCCGCCGGCCAGCCGGACCGGCTTGCCATCGCCCGCGCTCAGGCGGGCGACGGCGGCTTCGGCGACCAGCGTGGCGGCCCACTGCATGGCCAGCGTCAGGCGCGGCGCGGCCAGGATTTCCAGCACCGACAGCACCGTGGCCAGCGGCGGCAAGGCCGCGCCCTGGCGGCGCGCGGGATACAGCTTGAGCAGCCCGCTGTCGCGCAGCGTACCGGCGGCGTCGTCGGATTCGCCCTGCTGCGCGGCACGCTGCGCCAGCGCCAGCCAACGGGCGGCGGCGGGGTCCAGCACAGGCGACCAGATTACGTCCATAGCAGCGTTTCCCAAGGCCGGCGCGACCTCATACGAATGCGTAGTTTATGGAGTTAATACCAGCCAGTCAAATTTATTTGACTTGATATATATAGGAAAAATTGAATTATCTACGTTTACATACCAATGCGTATGCGTATAGACTGGCGCTTTCCGTCAACCGACATGAAAGCCATGCGTAGATCCGATTCCGTTGCGCCCGCGGCGCGTGATTTCCTGGATTGGCCGTTCTTCGAAGCCCGCCACGCCGAATTCGTGGACCAGGTCGCCGCCTTCGCCGATGCCCGCCAATACGAAGCCTCGCGGCCCGATAACGTCGACGCCCTGTGCCGCGCCCTGGTGGCGGACATGGGCCAGGCCGGCCTGCTGGCCGCCTGCGTGCCGGGCGCATACGGCGGCCTGTCGCCCGCCATCGAATCGCGCCACCTGGCGCTGGCGCGCGAAACCCTGGCCTACCGCAACGGGCTGGCCGATTTCGCCTTCGCCATGCAGGGCCTGGGCAGCGGCGCCATCGGTCTGGCCGGGTCCGACGCCCTCAAGGCCAGCGTCCTGCCCCAGGTGGCCAGCGGCAAGCTGATCCCGGCTTTCGCCCTGTCCGAGACCAACGCCGGCTCCGACGTGGCCGCCATGACATGCAGCGCCCGTCTCGACGGCGACCACTACGTCATCAACGGCGAAAAAACCTGGATCTCCAACGGCGGCATCGCCGACCTGTACACGCTGTTCGCCCGCAGCGAGGCCGCCCCCGGCACGCGCGGCATCTCCGCATTCCTGGTCTATCCCGACGACCCCGGTTTCTCCATCGCCGAACGCATCGACGTCATGGCGCCCCACCCCTTGGCGACGCTGCGGTTCACCGACATGCGCATCCCCGCCACGCGCCTGCTCGGCGCGCCCGGCGACGGCTTCAAGCTGGCCATGCGCACGCTGGACATCTTCCGCGTCTCGGTGGCGGGCGCCGCGCTCGGCTTCGCCCGGCGGGCCTTCGACGAAGCCGTGGCGCATGCCCGTTCGCGCCAGATGTTCGGCGCGACGCTGGCCGACCTGCAAATCACCCAAAGCCGGCTGGGCGAGATGGCCGCCGCGATCGACGCCTCTTCCCTGCTGACCTACCGGGCGGCGTGGCGGCGCGACGTGCAGCACCTGCCCACCACCCGCGAAGCGGCCATGGCCAAGCTGTCGGCCACCGAAAACGCGCAGGCCGTCATCGACGCGGCGCTGCAGATGTTCGGCGGGCGCGGCGTGCGTTGCGGCGCCATCATGGAAAGCCTGTACCGCGAAATCCGCGCCTTGCGCATCTACGAAGGCGCCAGCGAAGTGCAGAAACTGATCGTGGCGCGCGAAGTGCTGCGTCAATCTTTACCAATTCCACAAAGCTGATTTGCTCGCCGCAAGCATTGTTGGATCTGCCGCGGCTTCCTAAGATTCCTGGCAGCCCGCATGGCGCGCCGAGACGGTCGGCGCGCCCCGCAGCGGTGCAGAACCCAGGGGAATCCATGAAAATCGCACAGCTGGCCCTTTCCGTAGCGCTCTTTTCCGCGGTGGGCGCGGCGCCGGCGCAGGCCGAGACCTATCCGGCCCGGCCCATCGAACTGACCATCCTTTGGGCCGCGGGCACGGCGCCCGACGTCGTCGGGCGGGCCCTGGGCGAAGGCATGGCGCGCCACCTGGGGCAGCCGGTGCTGGCAGTCAACAAGCCCGGGGCGGGCGGCGCGGTGGCCTACCGCTATACCGCCAGCCAGAAGCCGGACGGCTACTCGCTGATCATGAATTCCAATTCGATCTCGACCGCCTACCATTCCGGCACCCTGCCGTTCGACTACCAGGCCTTCACACCGGTCGCGCAGGTCAGCATCGAATCGCCGATCCTGGTGGTGCGGGCCGACTCGCCCTATGGCAACCTGGCTCAGTTGCTGGCCTATGCCAAGCAGCATCCGGGCGAACTGAAAGTGGGCAACTCGGGAATCGGCAGCCACCTGCAGATCGCCTCGGAATCCTTCTTCGAGCAGCAGCACGTCGAGGTGGCCCACATCCCGTTCGCGTCGTCCATCTCGATCACCAACCTGCTGGGCGGGTACATCGACGCGTCCATGACGCTGCCGGGCTCGGTGGCGCCGCACGTCGCCGCCGGCACGCTCAAGGTGCTGGGCGTGCTGGCCTCGCGCCGCGACCCCACGTTTCCGCAGGTGCCCACGGCCATCGAGCAGGGCTACGATTTCAGCGCCGACATGTGGCGCGGCGTCGCGGCGCCGAAAGGGCTGCCCGACGATGTGCGGACCAAGCTCGAACAGGCCATCCGCGCCACGGTCGAAAGCGACGACTTCAAGCGCCGCGGCCTGCAGGGCGGATTCCAGCCCGTGTTCCAGGGCCACGAAGCCTTCGGGCAGACCATCGCCAAGGAAGACGCGGTCATCGCCACCGCGCTGGGCAAGCTGGGCCTGAAGAAAAGCCAATGACCATGCGCGACACCCTCATCACCGGCGCGCGCCTGCTGTCGATGGACCCGGCCATCGGCGACCTGCCCGACACCGACATCCTGATCCAGGACGGGCGCATCGCGCGCATCGCCCCCGGCATCGACGCGCCGGCGGCGCAACGCATCGACGCGGCCGGCAACCTGGTGTTGCCCGGCCTGGTCAACGCCCACATCCACACCTGGGAAACCGCCCTGCGCGGCATCGGCGGCAACTGGGCCGGCCTGGACTACTTCAATTATTTCCACGGCAGGCTGGCGCCGCTGTACACGCCCGAAGACACCTACCTGGGCACCCTGGCGGGCGCGCTGTCCCAGATCGATGCGGGCGTCACCACGATCTTCGACTGGTGCCACAACAACTCGACCCCGGCCCATACCGATGCGGCGATCGACGCCCTGCGGGCCAGCGGCATCCGCGCGGTGTTCGGACATGGCACCGTCAAGCCCAAGCCCCGCCCCGGCGAACGGCATTTCTCCCAGATCCCCCACCCGGTGGCGGAAATCCGCCGGCTGCGCGCCGGCCCATTGTCGGACGACGACGCGCTGGTGACGCTGGCGATGGCCATCCTGGGGCCCGACTATTCCACCCTGGACGTCTGCCGGCACGACTTCCGCGCGGCCATGGAATTCGGCCTGCTGAGCAGCGCCCATGCCTGGGGCCGCCCCGGCCGGCTGGTGCCGGGCGGCTATCGCACGTTGGCCGCCGAAGGCCTGCTGGCCGGCCGCCACAACGTGGTGCACGGCAACTATTTCGACGACGACGAACTGCGCGTGCTGGTCGACCACGGTGCGTCGGCAACCGCCACGCCCGGCGTCGAGATGCAGTTCCATGTGCGCCGCCCCCTGAGTGGCCGCGTGCGCGCCGCGGGCGGCATCCCGTCCATCGGGGTGGACAGCGAAGTCGGCAACAAGGGCGACATGTTCGACCTGATGCGCACCACTTTGCTGGTCGAACGCATGTACGCCAACCAGGACGCCTTTGCCGCGCTGGAACACCGGCCCGCCGGCGGCGCCGCGATCGGCACCGGCGGGTCGCCCATCGAGAAAACGCCAGTGCGCACGCGCGAAGTGCTCGAATGGGCCACCGTCGGCAACGCCGCGGCGCTGGGCATGTCGGACCGCATCGGCACGCTGTCGCCCGGCAAGCAGGCCGACCTGATCATGATCGAGCGCAGCCGCCTGCACATCCTGTCGGCGCAAGACCCGGCGCAGGCGGTGGTGTCGTACGTGCAGCCCGACGACGTGTCGATGGTGATGATCGGCGGCGGCATCGCCAAAGAACACGGCGTGCTGCGTCGCGCCGACCGGCTGGAACAACTGCGGCCCGCCCTGCTGGCCTCGGCCGACCGCCTGTTGCGCGAATCGGCGGTGCCGATCGTCTGACCTAGCCTGCCCCGAATGCCTGCGCCAGGAAGTCGACGAACTTGCGCAGGCGCAGCGGCAGGCGCGGGCGCGCCCGCCACGTCGCATACAGCGAAATATCGTGGCAGGCGTAGTCGGCCAGGCATTCGACCAGCCTGCCGGCGCGCAGATCCGCCTCGACATCCCACAATGCCTTCTGACCGATGCCTCGTCCCTGCACGATCCAGTCGTACATGACCTCGCCGCTGGCCGCGACCAGCGAACCGCTGACCTGCACCGAACGGATCTCGCCATTGGCATACCGGAACAGCCAGGGGTCGAACGCGCCGCGTCGCCGCATCAACCGTATGCAGTTGTGGCGCAGCAGGTCGTCCGGCGCCTTGGGCGTGCCCTGGCGCGCCAGGTATTCGGGCGTGGCGCAGATCAGCCGGCGGCTGCCGAGCAGGCGGCGTACGACGATATCGGGATCGTCCGGCAGGCCTGCCCGGATCGCCACGTCCAGGGCATCGTCGATGACATTGAAACCGGCATCCGACAACGTCAGTTGCACGGTCACTTCGGGAAATTGCCGCACGAAATCGCCCACGACCGGCGCGATGCGATGCCGTCCGATCTGCATGGGCGCGCCCACGCGCAGCAGGCCGCTGGGCACCGTGCCCACGGCGGCGATCTCGGCCTCGATCTCGGCCACCGATTCCAGCACCGCCAGGGCCCGCTCGTGCAGTGTCGCGCCTTCCTGCGTCAGCATGAACTGGCGCGAAGACCGATGGAACAACCGCGTGCCCAGCCGCGCTTCCAGCGCGGACAGCCGACGGCTCATCACGGCCGGCGAGCTGTGCACGCGGCGCGCCGCCTCGGACAGGCTGCCTGCTTCCACCAACTGCCGGATCAACCTCAGGTCGGCCAGTTCAAAACCCATCGCCTGCTTTTCCCGTTTCGCGATTCCACTTGCGCGCCGCTCACGCCGGCCCGCCCCCACCCCGACCCACGCCATTTCGCAATGACGAGCCTCCCGCCCCGCACCGCGCCCAGCCTGGGCCAGGCCATCCAGGACAGCCTGCCGGTCTTTTTCCTGATTGCCCTGGCCGGCGCCACCGATGCGCTGATGGTGCTGCACAGCGTGCACCTGTTCGCCGTGTATGTTACCGGCGATACGGCCAAGATCGGCGTGGCGCTGTCCCAGGGCCGGCTGGATGCCGCGCTGGCGCCGCTGCCGGCCGTCATCCTGGTGTTCTTCGCGGCCACCACCCTGGCGGCCGGCGCTGGCGCGGCCGCGGGCAACCGCCGCGGCGCGCTGCTGCTGGCGGCCTGCGCCGCGCTGCTGGCCGCGGCCACCGCGGTGGCGGCCGAACCGTATCCACTGGCGGCCGTGCTGCTGATCGCCGCCGCCATGGGCACCCTGAACCAGGTGCGGGCCAGCGAGCCCGGCGTGACGTTCATCACCGGAACGCTGGTCAAGACCGGCCGCGCCCTGGCCGCGGGCGACCTGGCCGGCACGTCGATCGGGCTGCTGCGCTGGGCCAGCTTCCTGGCCGGGGTGATCCTGTCGGCGTGGCTGGACACGCAATTCGCCCCCCATACCCTAGGCCTGGTGGCGGGGGCCGCGGCCATCGGCGCCGGGTGGGCATGGCGCGCCAGCCCCGCCGGCTTGGGCGGACTGCAAAGCAAGGCCTGACGGCAGCCCCGCCGCCGGCTCCGCCCCGGCTCGAAAGGGCCGAGAGTTTCAATATGTGAAACGAAGGCCGTCCGCGACCTTCCCGCTCCCAGGATGCGCGCTTATGGTGCTAAGGACGCGCTTCGCCACCTGACTGGAGTAGGAGTACCGACGGTGCCTGACATTCAAGCCACTCCGCTGCATTCGGATTTCGTCGTGGAAATCCATGCCGCCATCCCGGATATTGTCGACGATCCGGCCGCCATCCAGGCGCTCAAGGCCATCTGGCGTCAATCGCCGGTGATGATCTTCCGCCGCCAGGCGCTCGAGGAATCCGAGCTGATCCGCTTTAGCGGGCACTTCGGCGAGTGCGACACCACGGTCCGCAAGGACATCCAGTCGCCGTACCACGAGCAGATCATCTATTTCAGCACCCTCAAGTATGCCGATGGCCGCTTTGTGGGCGGCTTTGCCGGCGGCGACGACGTGGACTGGCATTCCGACCAGACGTTCCGGGTGCGCCCCGCCACCGGGGCCATTCTTTACGGCACCGAAGTGCCGCGCGACGGCGGCGATATCTACTGGGCCAATCAGTACGGCGCCTGGGAACGCCTGCCCCAGGACATCCAGCACCTGATCGACGGGCGCACCGGCGTCTATCGCTACGCCAAGCGCTACGCCATGCTCAACGCGCTGGAAATGAAGGAAAAGAGCCGGGCCAACGCCATGCTCAGCCTGCCCGACGCCCGCCACCCGGTGGTGCTGGCCCATCCGCGCACCGGCCGCAAGGCGTTGTATGCCGACCCGACCACGCTGGTGTCCATCGAGGGCCTGACCGACGAGCAGAACGCGCGTGTCCTGCCGCTGCTGTTCGAGGCGGGCGGCCACGCCTCGCTGGCGTATTCCCACAAGGTGCGCAACGGCGACCTGATGATGTGGGACAACGGCTGCACCATGCACCGGCGCGACGCCATGTCGCTGGAACAGCCCCGCCTGATGAAGCGCACCACCTTCCGCCTTTCCGCCAACGACTATTGCGTGCCGCACGCCTGATACCGGAACCGAATGCCATGAGCCAATCCAGGGTCTATCTGAAAGTACGCCGCGTCGACGCCGCCACCGTGGCCAGCGCCCGGCAAGTCACGGTGGCCGATGTCCACGAATCGATGGGCGTGGCCGGCCGGGCGGCCTTGCTGGGCGCCCGCATGCGGCCCATCCGCGAGGGCCAGCCGCAAATCGCCGGCCCTGCCGTCACGGCCTTCTGCTGGCCCGGCGACAACCTGATGATGCACCGGGCGCTGTACCTGGCGCAGCCCGGCGATGTCCTGGTGGTGGTGTGCCAGGCCGAACTCTCGGGCGCCCAATGGGGCGACCTGGCGGCCCGCTATGCCCTGCAGAAAGGCCTGGCGGGGGTGGTCGTGCAAGGCTGCGTGCGCGACGTGGACCAGGTGCGCGCGCTGGGGCTGCCGGTGTGGTCCACGCACATCTGGCCGATCCACCCCGACAAGAGCGGCCATGGCTATGTCAACGCGCCTGTCGTCTGCGAAGGCGTGGAAATCCGGCCCGGCGACCTGATCGTGGCCGATGGCGACGGGGTCATCCGCGTGCCCCGCGACAACGCGGCCCAAGTGGTGGATGCCGCCCTCGCCAAGATGCGCAAGGAAGACGAAGCCGCGCAGAAAGTGCGCGCCGGGGCGCCGGTATGGGAGCTGAGCGGCGCCTCGGCCATCTATGCACGCATGGAGATCGAAGAAATCGACGCCGCGTTCGACGACTGAACCGGCGCCCCCAGCGCCGGGCCCGCGGGACGCGACTCCCCGGGCCGGCCCGCATTGCCGCTAGACACCCGCGCTTGGCCAATTCGGCGGCCAAAGCCGGGCACCGACATAACAATCCATCGCCGAAGGGAGACACCACAATGTACAAAAGAGAGCGCAGGTCGATGCTTGCTTCATTCCTGCTTGCCATGGCCACCGGCGCGTTTGCGCCCGGCGCGGCCATCGCGCAGGATTTCCCCAGCCACCCCGTCAAGCTGATCGTCGCGGCGGCCTCGGGCAGCAGCCCCGATGCCATCAGCCGCCAGCTGGCGAACGAACTGGGCATCAAGTGGGGGCAGCCGGTCGTGGTGGAAAACGCGGTCGGCCTGGGCGGCATCATCGGCACGGAAAAGGCGGCCAAGTCGGCGCCCGACGGCTACACCCTGCTGATCAGCACCATCGGCGCCATGTCGGTGGGCAGCAGCCTGATGAGCCTGCCCTACGATCCGGTGAAGGATTTCCAACCGGTGACGCTGTCCATGTCGATGCCCAACCTGCTGGTCGTGCATCCCAGCGTTCCCGCCCAGACCCTGGAAGAGCTGATCGTCTACGGCAAGCAGAACCCCGGCAAGCTGCGCTACGGGCATCCCGGCATCGGCACCACCCCGCACCTGTCGGCCGAACTGCTGAAAGACATGACCGGGCTGCAGATGGAGGCGATCCCCTACAAGTCCAGCGCGCAGATGGCCACCGACCTGCTGGCGGGCCACTATGAAGTGCTGTTCCACAACAGTTCGGTGATGCTGCCGTATGTGCAGTCCGGCAAGGCCCGCGCCCTGGCGGTGACCAGCGCCGAGCGCGTGAAGACGCTGCCCGACACGCCCACGGTCGCCGAGGCCGCCAGGCTCAAGGGATTCGCTGTCAACGCGTGGTGGGGCATCTATGTGTCCGCCGGCACGCCGGCCGGCATCGTGGCGAAGCTGAACACCGACATCGTGGCCGCACTGAAACAGCCCGAGATCCAGCGCTGGATCACCGACCAGGGCGGCACCGTCGGCGGCGGCTCGCCGGATGACCTGCGGGCCTACCAGGCCGCCGAAACCACCAAATGGCGAGCGCTCATCAAGAAGGCCAACATCAAGGCCGACTGAGCCGGCCGCCCGGCAGTTGGCCGGCCGCGCAGACGCGGCCGGCCCGGATTCCCGACACACAGGAGCTTGCATGACCAAGCAGTCCACGCCCGCCCTGGGCTTCATCGGCCTGGGCAACATCGGCGCGCCGATGTGCATGAACATCGTCGCCAAACACCCCGGCGACGTCATCGTCTACGACATGAACCCGGCCGCCCTGGCGGCGCTGGAAGGCACCAAGGCCCGGCGGGCGGCATCGCTGGCCGAGCTGGCGGGCGCGGCCGACATCGTCTTCATGTCGCTGCCCGGCAGCGCCCAGGTCGAGGCCGTCTGCCTGGGCGCGGAAGGCCTGGCGGCCGGCCAGCGGCGCCCCGCGACAATTGTCGACCTGAGCACCACCACCGTCGCCACCGCGCGCAGCGTGGCCGGCCGGCTGGCCGGGCTGGGCGTCACGTTCGTCGACGCGCCGGTGGCGCGCACGGCCGAGGCGGCGCGGCGCGGCGACCTGAGCATCATGGTGGGCGCATCGCAGGAAGTGTACGAACGCGTGGAACCGTACCTGCGCTACATGGGATCCGACATCACCCTGTGCGGCGGCGTCGGCTGCGGCCAGGTGGTGAAGCTGGTCAACAATGCGCTGGTGTTCGAGCATACGGCGGCGCTGGCCGAGATGATGGTGCTGGGCCAGCGCGCCGGCGTGGACCCGGCCCTGCTGCTGGACGCCCTGTCGAAAGGCTCGGGCGACAGCTTCGTGCTGCGCAACCACGGCCGCAAGGCCATGCTGCCGCGCACCTTCCCCGCCGGCGGCTTTCCGCCGGAATACGCCCTGAAAGACATCAGCTACGTATCGGCGCTGGCGCAAGACACCGGCACCTCGGTCGCGTTCGTGGAACTCGCCCACCGCTATTACGACGCGGCGGCCCGGAACGGCTTCGGCGGCAGGTACTTCCCCACCGTCATCGAAGTCATCGACCGCAATATCGGGCCGACGCCGGCCTAGGAGACGCACGCCATGAACGCAGTCGATCACGCGGTTTCCGAGGTGCAGGTCGAGGAAACCGAATACCTGAAGCGGGACGGGCACGCCTTGATGGCCACCGTCTACCGTCCGGCGGGCACCGGCCCTTTCCCCATGGTGCTGGAAGTGCACGGCGGCGCCTGGTGCCGGGGCAGCCGGCAGGACGAGCACAGCCTGAACCTGGCGCTGGCCAGCCAGGGCATCGCGGTCGCCGCGCTGGATTTCCGCATGCCGCCCCAGGCGTCCTACCCGGGATCGCTGTGCGACATCAACGCGGCGCTGCGTTGGTTCAAGGCCCAGGCCGCGCGCTGGCAGGCCGACCCGGCGGCTATCGGCGTCCTGGGGGTGTCCAGCGGCGGCCACCAGGCCGTGCTGGCCGCCATGCGCGCCCACGACCGCCGCTACGCCGCCACGCCCCTGCCCGGCGATTCGACGTTCGATGCGCGCGCCGCGTTCGCCGTCGCCTGCTGGCCGGTCATCGATCCGCTGGGGCGCTATCGCTACGCCAAGGCCATGCAGGCCAGCGGCAAGCCCTACCCCGAAGCGCTCGACCGGGTGATCCCCGCCCACGAGAAGTACTGGCTGACCGAAGACGCCATGCGCGACGGCGCGCCGGCCGACGCGCTGGCGCGTGGCGAAGTCATGGAGCTGCCCCCCTTGCTGTGCGTGCAGGGCGAGGCCGACGTCGTGCATCCCCGCGAACACCTGGACCGCTTCGTGGCGGCGTACCGGGCCGCGGGGGGCGATGCCACCGTGCGCCTGTATCCGGACCAGGTAGAGGGCTTCATTACCAAGCAGGCCGGGTCGGCCGCCGCGGCGGCGGCCATCCGCGACATCGTCGCCTTCGTCAAGCGCTTTGGTCCCGCGTAGCCGCGCCGCGCGGCGCCTGCCGCGCGCCCGGGGCCATCGCGGCCGCGGACGCCAGCAGGTAGCCCGGCTCCAGCGACTCGTAGCACGCGCAGCCGATCTGGGTCAGCACCATGTTGATTTCGCTACGCACGATCTGCAAGGCGCGCTCGGCCCCGGCCTGCCCGGCGGCGGCCACGCCGTACAGCGACGGCCGGCCGAAGATCGCCGAATCGGCCCCCAGGCAACGCGCGACGACCACGTCCGCGCCGCGCCGCACGCCGCTGTCCAGGATGAGCGTGGCGGCAGGGCCGACGGCCTGGCGCACCGCGGGCAGCATCTCGACCGGAGACGGCGCCGCATCGAGCTGGCGGCCGCCGTGATTGGACACTACGATGCCGTCGACGCCCATCCGCACGGCCCGCTGCGCATCGCCCGGGTGCAGCAACCCCTTGATCATCATGGGCCCGCCCCACGCCTGGCGGATGCGCGCGACGTGGTCCCAACCGACCATCGGCGCGGGGGTCAGCGTGCCGAACAGGTCGGCCACCTTTCCCGCATCGGCACCCGCCGGCGCATACGGCTGCCAGTTGCGCATCATGGGCACGCCGCCCGTGCGCAGGTAGCGCAGCACCCAGGCAGGATGGCCCAGGGCCTCCAGCACCACGCCCGGCGTCATCCGGAAGGGCCGGGAAAAGCCGTTGCGCCGGTTGCGCTCGCGGTTGGCATTGACGGGCACGTCGATCGTCACCACCAGCACGCGCACGCGGGCCTGCGCCGCGCGCCGCACCATGTCCGCGTTGATCCGGTCGTCGCGCGTGCAGTACATCTGGAACCAGACATTGTCCGGCGCCAGCTCGGCGGCCTCTTCCAGCGACGCATTGCTGGAACTCGACAGCAGGAAGGGCACATTGGCCTGGCGCGCGGCGGCGGCCTGCATCAGGTCGGCATCGGGCCGCCACAGACCGGCCAGCCCGGTCGGCGAAATGCCGATGGGGCTGTCGTAGCGATGGCCGAACAGGCTGACCGACAAATCCATGCGGCCCACGTCGCGCAGATATCGCGGCACCAGCGTGTGCCGCTCGAACGCGGCGCGGTTGCGCGCCAGGCAGCGTTCGTCGTCGACGCCGCCGTCGATGAAATCGAACGCAATGCGCGGCAATTTGCGGCGGGCCAGGCGGCGGAGATCTTCCAGGTTGATGGCGGATTGAATCTTCATGGCGCGGTTCCAGGTGGGGACGCCATACCTTAATGTCGGCCACGCGGCGGACGCCGTCTTCGCCGAGCCTCCGTTTCACATGTTGAATTTTCAGTCGCACGCTGGCGGCATCGATGCCCCGGCCAGGCAAACCCCAATTGCTGATCGCTGGCGCGGTAGAGTAAGCATAGGCTCTGCGCACAGGCACCCCATCCCCGGAGACACCCCGCCATGAACCTCGCCGAGCTTCCCCTGTCCGTCACCACGGGCCCGGCCGCGCCCGCGCGGGTCGGCACGCAAAGCCTGGCGCGGGGCCTGAAGCTGCTGCGCATGGTGGCGACGCGCCCCGAAGTGGGCTGGCGACTGTCCGACCTGGCCATGGCGTGCGAACAGGACAAGGGCACGGTGCACCGCATGCTGTCCTGCCTGGTCGAGGAACGCCTGCTCGAACAACGCAGCAACGACCGCCATTACCTGCCCGGCCCGCTGATGTACGAGCTGGGCCTGGCCCTGCCCCACCACCAGCAGTTCCAGCGCTACGCCGAAGACATCCTGGCGAAGTTCGCGCGCCGCATGGCCGGCATCGCGCTGTTCCAGTTTCGCAGCGGCAGCGAGTTCGTGTGCAGCGTGCGCGCCGGCACCGTGAAAATGACCGGCGCCATGGTCTACCCCGGCACGCGCCGGCCGCTGTTCACCTCGGCCGGCGGCGTCGCCATGCTGCTGACGCTGCCGCCCGACGAGGCGCGGGCCGTGCTGCTGGACAACGTCAATCACGAGATCAAGCGCCACGGCACGACGCGCCTGGAATCGTTGAAGAGAATGCTGGCGACATCCACCGAGCACGGCTTCGGCGTCAATTTCGGCTATGTCGTGCCGGGATCGTATGCGTTCGGCGTGCCGCTGTGCACGGAAAGCGGCGAGACCTTCGCGGCCATCTGCCTGATCGGCACGCCCGACCACTACGGCGAAGACCGGCTGCAAGAACTGCACGGGCGCCTGGCCGAAGTGGCCGGCGAACTGCAGGCCACGGCACGGGAGTGCGGGCTGCACGGATAACGGCGGCCGCGCCTCAATCCGCCGCGGCGTGCACCGCGGCATCTTCCGGCGCCGGTGCGCCGCCCCGCTTGCGCGTGCGCATCAGCAACAGACAGGGCAAAGTGGCCAGCGTCAGCCACATCATCAGCCGGTAGTCGTCCAGGTAGGCGACGAATGCCGCCTGGTTCTGCAGCACCGCATCCAGCCCGCCCAGCCCCGCCGGCGTGCCCAGGTCGAACACCTGGCCCAGGCCGTCCGGATGCGCCAGCAGCGCGCCCGCCGTCACATAGGCCGCCAGCGAGCTGTGCATCGTCGCGGTATTGCGCGTCAGCAAGGCCTGCATGGCCGAGATCCCGATACTGCTGCCCAGGTTGCGCGACAGGCTGAAGATGGACGTGCCGTCGGGCCTGAGCGCGCGTTCCAGGGTAGAGAACGTCAGCGTGGTCAGCGGCACCGAGGCGAACCCCAAGCCCAGCCCCTGGACGAACCCCGGCCACGCGACATCCCATTCCGACAACTGGGGCGAGAAGCTGGCCATCTGCCACAATGACACCGCGGTCAGCCCCATGCCCAGCGCGATGACCAGCCGGTCGTCGACCCGGCCGACGATGCGGCCCGCGATCAGCATGGACACCATCGTTCCCAGCCCGCTGGGCGCGGTCACCAGCCCCGTCGTCACCACAGGGTATCCCAGCAGCGTCTGCAGCATGGGCGGCAACAGCGCGCGCGTCGCGTACAACAGCAGCCCCAGCAGGAAGTAGAACGCGGTGCCCGTCAGGAAATTGCGGTCGCGCAGCAGCCTGACATTCAGGAACGACCCAGGGCCGGACGTGGCCGTATGGATGATGAAGAACGTCAGCATGACGACCGCGCACACGGCATAGGCGCGGATTTCGACGGACTCGAACCAATCGACCTGGTCGCCGCGGTCCAGCACCAGCTGCAGCATGCCGATGAACACGGCCAGCGTGGCGAAGCCGAACCAGTCGAAGGCGGCTTTGCGCGGCGGGCTCTCGTCGCGCAGGTAGAACCAGACGCCCGCGAAAGACAGGATGCCCACCGGCAGGTTGATCAGGAACACCCAGCGCCAGCTCATGTTGTCGGTCAGCCAGCCGCCCAGCGTGGGCCCCAGGATGGGGCCCAGCATCACGCCCATGCCCCAGGTTGCCATCGCGCGGGCATGGCGTTCGGACGGATTGATGTCCAGCATGACCGATTGCGACAAGGGCACCAGCGCCGCGCCGAAAGCCCCCTGCAGCAACCGCGCGGCGACGATCGCCTCCAGGTTCACCGCCGCCCCGCACAGCAGCGACGACACGGTGAAACCGGCGATAGAGATCAGGAAAATGCGGGTGCGGCCGTACCGCCCCGCCAGCCAGCCGGTCACCGGCGTCGAGATCGCCGCCGCCACGATGTACGAGGTCAGCACCCAGGTGATCTGGCTTTGCGAGGCGGACAGGCCGCCCGCCATGTGCGGCAGCGCCACATTGGCGATGGTGCTGTCCAGCGTCTGCATGATCGTGGCCAGCATGATCGAGATGGTGATCATCAGCCGGTGCGGTTCGGCGGACTGGGAGGGTTGGACGGCCATGGCGTGGAAAAACCGATGTAATAACCTACGTTACTATTTGGATGAACGACAAAACGCGTGGCATGTGCTGGAAAAATGGGTTCCCTGGGTGGCTGCCGGCTTAGTCCACCACCCGCAGCAGCTTGCGCGTCAGCGCCTCGAGCTGGGCCAGTTCGGCGGCGTCGAAAGCGGCGAAAGTCCAGGTCAGCTGGGCGCGGCGCTGCGGCAGGTATTGCTCGACAAAGCGCCGGCCCTTGGCGGTCAGCCGCAGCAACACCTGGCGCCCGTCATGTTCGCTGGCCACCCGCTGCACGAAGCCGTGCGCGGCCAGGTCTTTCGAGATCCGCGTGACGTGGGTCCGCGACGAGTTCAGGAAGTCGCTCAGCGCCGACGGCATCAATTCGTGGCCCTGGCTGCTGTAGATGATGACCAGCGCCGTCCAGAGCGTGGAATTCAGGCCGTGCGCCCGCAACGGCTCGTCCATCCTGTCGGTCAGCCGCAATGCCGTGTACTGCAGCAGCCGCGACAACACCGACTGCTGCAGCGGATCGCTGCTTTGGGTGCCCAGCCGCCGCGCCAGGTCGCGCATGGCCTGCTCGAACGGATCGAACGACGATGCGATGGCGGTGGGTTGCGCGCTGGCGCGGCCGGGTACGGTGCCGGAAGACATGGGGTTCGCCGAAATAATGACGTAGGTTACTACTTTTCCGGGCCCGCCGCCCGCGCGCCGCGACGGGCCGCCGGATTCACTGCGCCGGCCGGCCGCCCTGGCGGGCGGCCATGCCGAGCGCGGCGATCGCCAGCACCAGGGGCATGAACGAGACCCACAGCACGGTGTCCCAGTCGTAGGCCGCCAGGATGCCCCCAGAGGCAAACGACCCGACCGCCATGGTGCCGAACACGATGAAGTCGTTCAGCGACTGCACGCGGGTCTTTTCTTCGGGGCGGTGGCATTCCAGCACCAGCGCCGATGCGCCCACGAAGCCGAAATTCCAGCCGACGCCAAGCAGCACCAGGGTCAGCCAGAAGTGGGCCACGTCGATGCCTAGCAACCCCACCGCGGCAGCCACGCCGGTGAACAGCAGGCCGGCGGCCACGATGCGGCCGGCGCCGAACCGGTTGATCAGCCGGCCGGTGAAGAAACTGGGCGCGTACATGGCAATGACGTGCCACTGCAGGCCCAGGTTGGCGTTTTCCTGGGAATGGCCGCAAAGATGCATCGCCAGGGGCGCGGCCGTCATCAGGAAATTCATCAGCATGTAGGACACGGCGCCACAGATCACGGCGGTGACGAACAGCGGCTGCCTCGCGATGACTTTCAGCGGCCGTCCGTTGGCGACTTCCGCGGGCGTGGGCATGGGCAGGCGCACGCCCAGCAGCACCACGGCCGACAAGGCCGCGACGACGGCCTGCACGACGAACGTGGCGGCAAACAGGTGCGGCGGCCACAGGTACATGGTGTAGGTGACCAGCTGCGGCCCGATGACGCCGGCGACCACCCCGCCCCCCATCACGAAGGAAAGCGCGCGGGCGCGCCGCGACGGCGACACGCCGTCGGCGGCCGCGAACCGGAACGACAGCACCACGGCGGCGTAGGCGCCGCCGAAGAAGGTGGCCAGGCAGAACAGCCAGAACGAGCCCAGCACCATCGCCGCCGCCGCCAGCAGGCCCACCAGCACGCCGCAGCCGGTGCCGGCCAGGAACGCCGCCCGCCTGCCATGGCGGCGGGCGATCGCCCCGGAAGGCAGAATGCACGCCGCCATGCCGACCACGAAGATCGAGATGGGCAGCGTCGCCAGCGTCTTGTTCGGGGCCAGCATGTCTCCGACGATGGAGCCGGTGGCGTAGACCACGACCGAATTCGCGCCGGCCAGCGCCTGGGCGATGGTCAGCCTGGCGATATTGCCGCGCTGGTCGCGTGGGGATAATTCCGGGGCGGGTTCCTGGAAGAAAGCGGGCTTGGCGGTTGACAACGGATACCTCGGCCAGAAGCCGTCCCGGGTGGGGCGACGGAATCGACGGGAAAAGATCCCGACGGGGCCAGTGGATATTAAGCGTGTTTGCCAAATAGAAAAAATGCGCCGGCTCAACGCCGGCGCATGTATCCGTCATCGATCGCTCGGCAGGTTCTCGCGGGCGCGGGCCGGCCGGCGGGAAACCGGCTCAGGCGTTCAGCTGGTAAACCTGGATCAGGTTGCCGCAAGTGTCGGAAAAGATCGCGATCGTGACCATGCCGGCGGGCGTCGGCTCGATGGTGAAGACGACTCCCTTTTCCTTCAGCCGCCGCACTTCGGCGTGGATATCCGCGCTTTCGAATGCCGTCACCGGAATGCCATCGTTGCGCAGCGCGGTCTGGTAGGCACTGGCGGCCGGGTGCCCGTTGGGCTCCAGCACCAGTTCCAGGTCATCCGGCCCCTCGGGGGACACGACCGTGATCCAGCGCGCCCCGCCTGCCGGGAAATCCTGTTTCTTCCGGAAACCGAGCACGTCGGTATAGAACCGCAACGCCTTTTCCTGGTCGTCGACAAAGATGCTGTTCAGTTTGATCCGCATCGGCTTGGCTCCTGGCGGGTTCGCATGAACGCCAAGCATCGCTCATTGTCCGCGCAATGTCTTCTTGAAAATTGCGGCGGCACCCGGCCCGCCCATCAGGAACAGGCATGCCGGCGGATGCGGCGTCCAGTCCGGAATATAGACCGAGCGGCGCAGCCCCCGCTGGTATCGCCCAGGCGAGATGCCGAGCCGGCGGGCGAACAGCGTGCTGAACGACCCCAGGCTGCTGAAGCCCACGTCCAGGCAGACGTCTGTCACCGAGCGCCCGTGCGCCAGCAACCTTTGCGCGGCAGCCAGCCTTTCGCGCGTCCGGAACTGGTGCGGCGTTTCGCCGAAGGCGGCCTCGAACCGGCGAATGAAATGAAACGGCGACAGCCCGGCCGCGTGGGCCGCCTGGATGACCGACACGCCGGGGGAGCGGATGTCCGCCAGCAAGTCCCGGGCACGGCAAAGTTGCCGGAAGGCCGGGCTGCTGGACAGCGGCGGATACCGTTTCATTACCAACCCATCCCAGAAGGTGGAATCGCCCATTCGATCAATTCGGCCATGGCCGCGCGCCCTGGCCAGTGACTCGATGATAATGGAATCGCCCTGGCGGATCCGCCCGCAAGCACGCCCCGCACGGCCGCGGCGGCAGGAATCGCGAGTGCACAACCTGAATACACAAAAGACACAAAGTGCACTCTGCATGGTCAATCGCCCCCCCGCCCTGGCGGCGACCCGGTTGGCACGACTTTTGCATATTCTTTCTCTGTACCCGCTCGCCATGGTGCCCCGTGGTGTCCTGCTGAATCCGGCAATCTGATAATGGAAGGAAGAAATGACTGACCGCTACGCCCGCTACGAAAGACTGTCGTTTGACCGCCCCAGCCCCAGGGTGTTGCGCATTACGATGCGTTCGCCCCTGAAAATGGGGGCCATGGACGCCCTGATGCACCGGGAAGTGTCCGAGATATGGCGGGATGTCGACGCCGACGACAGTGTGAATGTCGTCATTTTCACCGGCGACGGCAAGACCTTCTCGGCGGGCGGCGACCTGAAGCACGAGCGGAAGGTCTGCGACGACTACGCGCTGCGGATGCGGGCCATGAAGGAATCGCGCGACCTGGTCACCAACATGCTCGACTGCCGCAAGCCGATCGTCACGGCCGCCCGGGGCTGGGCGGTGGGCGCCGGGCTGGCGACGCTGTTGCTGGCCGACGTGTCCATCGCGGCCAAGGACGCCAAGTTCTCGGACGGCCACCTGAAGATCGGTGTGGCCGCGGGAGACCACGCCGCCATCATCTGGCCCATCCTGTGCGGCATGGCCAAGGCCAAGTATTACCTGCTGACGGCGGAAACGTTCACTGGCGAGGAAGCGGAACGCATGAACCTGGTGTCGCTGGCCCTGCCCGACGAGGAAGTCGAGGCCCGCGCCGTCGAGATCGCCTCGCGCCTGGCCCAAGGCGCGCCGGCCGCGCAGCGCTGGACCAAGATGATGCTGAACCACTGGATCAAGCAGGCCCAGCCGATTTTCGACGCATCGCTGGCGCTGGAATTCACCGGGTTCGCCGGGCCGGAAGGCATAGAAGGGATCGACGCCTTCCTGGAAAAGCGCAGCCCCAAATTCGACCCCGACTGCCCGTTCTGATCGCGAAATGCTCCACCCAGGTGTCAGATTCGACCCTGACCGCCCGTTCTAATCGCGGAATGCCCCCAGGTGTCAGACACCCCGCAGGGTGTCTGACACCATTCGGTTAGCCAGGCAGTCTCTGCACACATTGGTGTCAGACACCCTTCGGGGTGTCTGACACCTGTCAAGACTGCCGACAAGAGCCCGGCTCCATTTCACAAGACGCACCGGGCATCAAGACAGCAACGCCCAACCGCCAGATTCGACCCCGACCGCCCGTTCTAATCGCGGAATGCCCCCAGGTGTCAGACACCCCGAAGGGTGTCTGACACCTGTCAAGACTGCCGACAAGAGCCCCGCCGCCTTTCACAAGATGCGCCGGGCATCAACACAACAACGCCCAACCGCTAGATCCGCCGCAACAGCTGTCCGTATCCTTCGATGGGATCGGTCTCGCCGATCATACGCAAGGCGGCCCAGATGCTGACCTGGGTAGTGGACAGCACCGGCTTTCCCAGTTCCTGTTCGAGTTGTTCCAGCACGTCCATGGTGCGCCAGTTGGTGCAGGCCAGGACGATGGCCTGGGCCTGCGGGCTGTCGATCTCGCGGGCCAGTTCCCGCGCGGAGCTGCCGTCCAGCCGGCCGACCACCAGATTGTCGACCAGGCCCAGCCCCTTGGCGCGAACGACCTGGAAGCCATTGGCCTCCAGGAATCCCTTGGCAATACTGTTCACGTGGTCGTCGTACGCGGCGCCCAGCGCCACTCGCTCGATGCCGAGCTCTTTCAGCGCCTTGACCAGGGCGGTCGAGGTCGTGGTGGCGGGCTTGCCCGACGCCTGCTCGATGCGCCGCGTGACCTCGACATCGTAGCCCAGGCCCTTGAGAAAACTCGGGGCGGTTGCGCCCAGCACCAGCACATCGACGTCCGCGCTGGCCAGGTTGCGCGCCTGTGCCTCGATATCGCCCACCACGTTCTCGATCGAATCCGTCGCAATCTGCGTCAGGTACAGGCGCGCCGCATGCAGCGTCACGTGTGCCGGCAAGGCGCGGTAGAACTCCGGTTCAATAGTGGTGTTCGAAGAAGGCACAAACAAACCGATTCGGCTCATGTTGGTTACTCACTGAGGTGGGGTGGGGTCGGAAGAAAATGCGGGCGCCTGCGCGGCATTGCGGCCGGCGATGCGGCCGGACACGAACGCCCAGCCAAGGTGGTGGCCGTGGCCTTCGAGCAGCAGGCCGCCCTGGCCCGCGGAGCCGGCCGCATACAGGCCCGCCATGGCCTGGCCATCGGCATCCAGGACCTCCAGCCGTTCGTTCACCGACAGGCCTCCGTCCGTGAACACCACATAGCTCTTGATCGGGCCCAGGGCGTAATACGGCCCGGGTCCCAGCGCGGGCCGGGCGCCGCGATCCGCGCCGCGGTTGTACTCGTCAACCGTTTCGCTCAACGCCTGGGCCGGCACGCCCAGGCTGGCCGCCAGGTCTTGCAGTGTCTGGCCGCGATGGTAGATGTCCGGCCGGTTGCGCTGGTAATCCTTCAAATACGCATAGGCCACGCCGGGCGCGGTCGAGACGAAATACGGCCACTTCCCGAACTTGCCGGCAATCGCCGCGTCCATGACGATCCAGGCGACCTTGCCTGGCTGCAACGCGACATCCGCCGCCGGGCTGTCCAGCTCGTCGGTGAAGCGGCGCCCTTCCTGGTTGACCAAGAGCCCCCCCTGGCGCAGCAAGTCGACAGACGGACCCAGCGCCGTGGTAAGAAAGCTCATCAGGAACGGGCGCAACAACACCTGCGGAAGATGCCCCATCGACCAGGCGATCAGCCGGGCCATGAAGCGCGACGGCGGCAGGCGCTGGACCAGGTTGCGGCGCGCGGGCGGCACGAAACGCATGATCGGGCCGCGAACGATGTCGCCGTTGACCACCCGCGCCCCGATGGCCAGGGCCATCCGGTGGCCGTCGCCTGTGGCGGTCGGGTTCACCGGCTCGACCGGCACGACGGACGCCGAGGCCAGGCTGCCCTTCAGGTCTTCCGCGCCGCTGTAGTCACCCGACGCCAGCACCACGCCATGCCGGGCGATGAACCGCAAGGCGCGGCCATCCGGCCCGGTGGCGGTTACCCCGGCGACGCGGCCATGCTCGACAATAAAGCGGCCGGACGCGGTACGAACCTGGATATCCACCCCCAGGGCCTTGCAGTGGCGCGACAGGTGATAGGCGAACGATTTCGAGTTGGGCACGACGTTGTGCATGCGCGCCACCCGATGAGGCGGCTCTTCCTGGGGTCCGACGAAGACCACGCCCAGGTCCATCAGCCATTGCAGCATCTCGCTGCTGTGGTCGACCAGGATGCGCCGCAGACGCAGGTTGTCGCGCGACACCAGCTTCCCGGCGTGCAATGCCAGGTCTTCGAAATGGGCGTCGGCGCTGTCGTGGATGCCGGCGCGCCGCTGGTGCGGTGTGCCGGCAGCCGTCACCGAGCCCACGGACCACGATGTCGACCCACCCGGCTGTGGGTTCTTTTCCAGCACCACCACGCGCCGCCCGGCCTTGGCGGCCTCGTAGGCGGCGGCCAATCCGGCCCCGCCGGCCCCGATCACCAGCACATCGGTCACTGTCTCTGTTGCTTGCACGCTTGATTCCTTCCAGCCCATGCCCGGAATGCAGCCGGAGCGCCGCCTTCGCCGGCGCCACGACAAGATGGCATCGACAGTTTGCGGGCTTCGGCCGCGGGCGACAATTTAAAAAAGACAAAGCAGTGCTTTGCCATTGCTAAATCGCCGCGCGCGGCGGCATGCGGAAGGAACGCGTGTAGAAGCTTGGCGGCCGCGGGGCGTGACGGCCCCCGGCGGTCAGTCGTTTTGCAGGATGAAATCGATGAGCTCGCGGGCGAATGCCGGCAGCTCGGTCTGCGTGCGCACGCAGATGCGCAGCTCGCGCGTCGCCCATTCGTCGCGCAGCTGCACGATCGAGATGCGGGCCAGCCGCGCGTGCCGCCGGGCGGCCATCTCGGGAAGCACGCCGATGCCCACCCCCGCTTCCACCATGCGGCACATCGCGTCGTAGCTGCAGACGTGAATGCGCTGGTGCATGGCCTTGCCCAGCAATTTCACCTCTTGCTGAAGGTAAGAGTACGACGCGCTGCGCGAGTCGAGACTGATGAACTCGTACTCGAGCGCATCGGCAAAATGTATGGACTGGACCTGCGCCAGCGGATGGTCGTGCGATGCCACGATGACCATCTGGTCTTTCTTGTAGGGCAGGGTCTCCAGGCCGTCGGCCGGGACCCGCGCCGAGATCACGCCGATATCGGCGACGCCCTCCAGCACGGCCTGGACGATCTCTGCGCTCAGCCTTTCCTGCAGGTCGACCGTGATGGCCGAGTGGATCTCGAAGAACCTGGCCAGCACTTCGGGCAGGAACTCGCAGATCGCCGTGGCATTGGCGAACAGGCGGACATGGCCGCGAATGCCATTGGAAAAAGGCTGGATCTCGTTCTGCAGCAGGTCCACTTCGTCGAGCATGCGCAACGCATGTTCCAGCAGCACCTCGCCCGCGCGAGTGGGCGATACGCCCCGCTTGTTCCGATAAAGCAACTGGGCGCCCAGCCGTTCTTCCAGGCTCTTGATGCGCAGGCTGGCCGCGGCCACCGACAGGAAGGATTTCTCCGCGCCCTTGGTCAGGCTCTGGCTTTCCGCCACCATGACGAAAAGCCTGAGGTCAACCAGGTCGAAACGGGGGATATTCGCCATTGCCTATTCGCCAGGTCAAGGGAGCCACGCAATGGCCGCATGCCGATCGTTGCCGATCGAACGCCGGCGCGCCCTTGCGATGCCAGAATAGGCAGCAGTATAAACCTCGCGATTCGCGCCCAGCAGCGGGCACCGCCCGCATTCCGGCGGGTTGCCGGATGCCCGCGGCGTCACGCGGCGTGCACCCCGTACAGCAGGTCGTAGGTGCCGGATGCCGCATCGGCAAAGCCCAGCTTCTTGCCCCCCGGCCAGCCGTCCAACCACGCCTGGGCCGCCTGCGCGTGCGAGGGGCCGGTTGCTTCCACCAGCAATACCCAGGACACCCGGGCATCCTGGCTGCCCGATTTGCGATGCCCGTCGTGAATATCGCGGTACTGTGGCGCTTGCTGCAACAGATGCACCGCCACCACGCCCGGCAGCGCCTGGAGTGCCGGAACGACCTCTTGCGCCACCGCCGACGCCACCGCATCGCCCGGCAAGGATGCGTCGGGCTGGAACCGCAGCGAGAGCAGCATGCCCCCCTCGCCGCATCCGGCGCTTTGCCGCACGGTGAAGGTATCCCTGGCCACGTTGCGGAACGTTGCGCGCATGCGCATGTCGGTTTCGTCGACATTGCGCTGCAGGCGCAGATAGTCGTCGGACACCAGGTCTTCGGGTTGCCGCACTTCGTACAGCGCCAGCGTCTCTGGCCGCGCGCCCTGCACCGCCTGGAAGCGCCTGATGCGGCGCCATCCCGGCACCGCGATGCGGTCCGCGATATGGCGGCCGATATACCAGGCGTCGCAGGCTTCCCGCATGGCGGGGTCGATGTCGAGCCAAAGGGCCAATACTGCCTTTCCCTGCATCATGCCTTCTTCCTTGAAACGTGAACATTGACCGCCGTGGCGACGGGCTGGCCTACGGGATGATTTTCCGGGCGCGATAGAAATCGAAGCTTTCCCGCCACATCCGCAGCGTATCCACCTTGTCGTCGAACCCGTATTGCCTGGCCTTGTCCATCGACGACACCACATCCCACTGGGCCGAGAAGACATAGTCGGCATACGCCCATTGGGCGACCGAACGCAGGTCGGTGTTGCGCAGGCCATGGGCGGCGACGATGCCGTTCCACGCGTCGGCATGACTGTCTCCGTAGCCGGCCAGCGGCTGCGCCTCGCCGACGGTCCAGTCCATGCCGAAATAATCCGCGACCGCCGGCCACATGGCGCGCCAGCTCTGCGGGTCGTCATTGACGATATTGAACGCCTGGTTGGCGCATGCCGGATCCGAGATCAGCCATTGCACCGCGCGCGCCAGCATCGGCAACCAGGTGAACTGCGTCCTGGCCTCGAAGGCCTGCCGGGTTCCGGGAAAATGCAGGGGAAGGCCGCGCGCCTTCTGGATGGACGCGTACAGGGCAACCAGCAGCGTGATGCTGCGGGGTTCCGACACGCTCAGGTCGCAAAACGTATGCGGACGCGAGATAGTCCAGTTCCATGCGCGCCCGCGCTGCTGCGCCAGCAGCAGATCCTGCTGCTGATAGTAGAAAAGCTGCCCGTCGTGGCGTGGCGCGTCTTCACGATACGGAACCGGCGCCGGCCCCAGGTGGCTTCCGTAGTATTTCGAGCCATGCACCAGGTGCACATGGCGCAGGTCGGGGCGGTCGCCGACGGCGGCCAGCAGGTTGGCAAGCATCTGCCCGTTGACGTCGGCGGACTCTTGCTTGCCGCCGGCGTGGTCGTGGCGGGCCGCATACACGACATGCGTGATCCCGGGCACGGCGGCCAGCTTTTCGCGGCAATCGGCGGCGTCCAGCATATCGACCGCCAGCATGGGCAGCCCGTCGCCGCCCCGGGCCCGGCGCGACAGGCCGACCGGATTCCAGCCGCTGCGCTGCATGAAATGACGCGCGACACTGCTTCCGATCTGCCCCGTCGCGCCCGCAATCAACATCCGTTTCTGAGGCATGGGAACCCGCTATGGATTGAAAGGTTGGTAGATCGCCACCCCGGCCCGGGATGCCAGCGCCGGGTCGGCCCCGGCCGGCACGACGGCGATGCCGCGATACGGCGTCGACTGGTCGAGCCCGACCGACTTCAACCAGGAAAACGCGATTCCGGGCAACGCCAGGCTGGGCGCATCCCGGTCGACCAGGTACAGCACGTGGTCCGCGGGAACGACCGGCGCGGCTGCCAGGCCCTCGAACAGATTGCGCCGGTAGAACTGCTTGTCGATCAGGGGCAGCCACGCCCCCATGCCCCGGATCTTCTGGTAATACGGATCCTGGAAGACTGCCGCGGAATCCAGCGAATACATGGCCAGCGACGGCGGGTAGCCCGTGCTGTCGGACTTGAACCGCCACGCCGAGTGGATGCCGTCCACCGTTTCCATGATGCGCAGGTGATCCACATACCATGCGTCCCACTCGGCTTCCCGCGTGCGATCGAGCAACCCGCTTTGACTCATGAATATCATCGCCAGCCCCTGAATAACCGGAATATCGACTTCCGCGCGCGCTTAATTGATCTGCAGGCCGGTGCGCTTGACGACCGGGCCCCACTTGTCGAGTTCTTCCTGGATCTTCTTCGAGAAGTCTGCGGGCTGCCCGCCCACGGGTTCGTATCCAACGGCCAGCAGGCGCTTGCGCATGTCCGGGTCGGCCAGCACGCGATTGAAAGCCTGGTTCAGGCGCGCGATCCGGTCGGCAGGCGTACCCGCCGGCGCCAGCACGCCATTCCATGACGTGACGTCGTAGCCGGGCACGCCGGATTCCGAGATGGTGGGCAAGTCCGGCAGGCTCAACGAGCGTTCTTTGCTGGTTGTCGCAATGGCGCGCAGCTTGCCGGCCTGGATGTTGGCCAGCATGGTCGAAGGCTCGCCGAACACCATGTCGACCTCTCCGCTGAGCAGCGCCATGGCAGCCGGCCCGCCGCCCTTGTACGGCACGTGCATCAGCTCGACGCCGGCCATCGACGCGAACAAGTCCCCCGCCAGGTGATTGATGGCGCCGTTGCCGCTGGACCCGAAGCGCAGCTTCCCGGGCGACGCCTTCGCCAGGGCGATCAGGTCTTTCACGCTGTGCGCCTTGACCGATGCATTGACCGCCAGCAACTGCGGCACCGACGTCAGGAATATGACGGGATCGAAGTCGCTCTGCGTGAACGGCATGGTCTTGTAGATATGCGGGTTGATCGAGTGCGTGCCCGAATAGGCGAACACGATGGTGTAGCCGTCCGGGGCCGCGTCGGCCGCCGCGCGCGCGCCGATATTGCCGCCGGCGCCGCCTTGGTTGAGGATGATGACGGGCTGCCCCAGCTCTTTCGCGACCCGGTCGCTGAACATGCGGGCGACCACGTCGGCGCCGCCGCCGACGGGCCAGGGAACGATCCATTTGATCGGGCGGTCGGGATAACCCTGGGCCCATGCGGTATGGGCGAACATGGCAATGGCCAGCGCCGGCAATAGCTGCTTCCAGATTGACTTCATGGTGTGTCTCCTTTGAATGTGCGGATGTCCGGGCAGACCCCGGCTCCGCTTTTTTTGACTGCAGTCATGACTGACAGCGGGAAAGACCGCGCAGCAAACTGCCGCCGTCCTTGATCTGCGGATCGATGCGCATCTGCTCGAAGGCCTGCCATGCGGAAGCCTGGACGGCGCTGTACACGGGCTTGCCCAAGTCGCGCTCCAGCATGTCGATGACTTCCAGCGCCCGCAGCTGCGTGCAGGAAATGAACACCGCCTCGGAATCCGGGGTAATGGTCTCTTTGACTTTGCTGTAGATTGCTTCGGGCAATATCCGGGCGTGATCGAACATGTCGAGCATGTCGAACGTGGACAGCTTGCCGACCGCGATTCCGCATTCGTTCAAGAAGGCCTGCAACCTGACGTTGGTCGCGTCGACATAGGGCGTGACCACATCCACTTTCTTGTGTCCACCAAGCTGCAACGCCGCCACCATGCCGCCGGCCGTGGTGACGGTGGGGGCCCCGGTGATTCCGGTCAGCGTCTCGCAGATTCGCCGGTTCCATTCCGGCCCTTCGAAAAAGCTGCCGCTGGTGCAGCCGTATACCACCACGTCGGGCTCGATCATGGCGATTTCCGCGGCGGCCTGTCGGCTGGCGCTTTCCATGCTGCGCAATTCGTCCGGCGTGCCGTGGCGTCCGCCGGCGATGCGCGCCACGTGCACCGACACGCCCTTCGGGGCCAGCTTCCAGAACTCGGTTTCCATCGTGGTATTGATCGCAGGCACCAGCAAGCCTATTCTTCCTCGCCATCCGTACATGAGCGTCTTCCTTTGACTGGCCCGCACAGCAGCGGCGGCGCGGGCGTGGATACATTCAGTGCCGCCGGCCTACTCGGGCATCAGGAATTCCGTTATCAGGACAACCAGTTCGCCCAGGCCCAGCACGGCGACCAGGGCGATGCCGGCCATCGCCAGCGCGATGGGCAGTACATACCAGCCAAGCAGGTGCCAGCCCAGTGCCGTCGCCAACGCCCCGACGACCAGGGCGGCGGCGATCGCCATGGCCTTGCCGTGGCGGGCCACCATGTTCAAGATGGGAAACCGCGCCAGGCCATGGGTGGCGCCCTGCGGCGCGGCGCCCGGCCCGCCCGGTTGGTGGCCGGCGGCGGGATCCGGCGCGGACGCTGCCGTATCCGGCGCCAACGTGACAGGCTTGCCTTCCAGGGCGGCAACGCGCTCGGCGGCCAGCAAGCCGAAACACCCGGCCTTGATCAGGCCGCCGATGTAGGTGGCCCCGCTTCCGCCTTCCAGCCCGCCCGTCGTCGCGCCCGCCGCATACAACCCGGGAATCGGCTGCCGGCTTGCATCCAGCACCTGCGAATGCTCGTCGATGTCGATCCCGCCCATCGTGTAGGTGATGCCGGGGCAGACCGGGATCGCCATGAGCGGCAGGCTCCGGATCGCGTAGGGCTGGACGTGGCTCGATCGCGGGATGGCCAGGTCTTGCAGCCGGCCCGCGTCGAAGGCGCGGTTGTAGTCGTCCAGGGTTTGCGCCAAGGCGGCCGGCGGCACGCCCATCTGCGCTGCCAGCCCGGCGACGGAATCCGCGCGCAAGATCGTGCCGCCCGCCCGTTCCAGCAACGGATTGGCCGGAATGCGCGCCGACGTTCCCGGCCCGGCCCAGATCGACGCGTCGAAGACGGCGAACAAGGTGTCCAGGCCCGCGCATGACGCCAGCTCGTTGGCCAGGCTGACGCCTGGCCTGCCCTCGTCCACACAGCGGCGCCCCGACCCGTCGACCACGATCCCGGCCGTGGCGATGGCATCGATCTCGGGGTATGGCCACACCTGGTCGTTGCGCCTTGCATCGCTGCATAGCAGATGCCCGTAGAAACGGCTGCAGTCGGTCAAGGCCGCGCCGGCCGCCTGCGCCATCCGCAGGCCGTCGCCGCGGGCATTACCCGCGCCGCGCTGGAACAGCGCGTCGAAACGCGGCGCGATGTATTGCTCGACCAGGGACCGGCTGGCCTGGAAGCCCCCGTCGGCCAGCACACAATGCCTGGCCGGCCACTCCACCTGCTGGCCATCGCATACGCCGCGCACCCCCACGCAACGCCCTTCCCTGACCAACAGCCCCTCTACGCGCGCGCGCAGCTGCAGCCTGCCCCCCAGTTCGACCAGGGTTCTGGCCAGCTGGCGCAACAACAGGTCGGGCCCGCGCTTCTCCCAGTCCGGGCCCGCGCGCAATGCCCGCGGCGGCGCCATGCACCAGCGATAGCCTTCCTGCGGGTTGAAGCGCATGAACTTCGCCCCCTGCCCCTGCAGCCAGGCAATCAGCCGCGCGCCTGTCTGCGCCAGGGCGCGCGCCAGCTCGGGCTTGGCTTCGCCGCGCGTCAGCTGCTGGATGATGCCGGCCAGTTCGTGGGCGGGCCGGCAAGGGTCGTGAAAGCCGATATGCAGGATCCCCCCCGACATCCGGGAATTGCAGGGATAGTCCGGGCCATCCCCCTGCTCCAGCACCAGCGGGCGCAGGCCCAGCTGCGCCGCGCGCACGGCGGCGGTCAGGCCGGCCAGCCCACCGCCAACGACGACCAGATCAGGAAGAAGCGTGGAATCGTTGTTCATTTTCTCTTTGGGCATCCGACGCACGGGGCCGCCGGCCATGCCGGGCGACAACCCCGCCGCGTCGCTATGCAATCTGCAGATTCGACAGCCTGGCCATGCGCTTGATGTTCTCGGCGTCTTTCACCATGAAATCCAGCCATTCTTTCGCGCTTCCGGGCATGGTTTCCATGCCTTGGCTCTCGATGGATTCGCGTACGGCCTGGTCGACGATGGACTGCTGGGTAATGCGGTTCAGTTGCTGGACGATGGGTTCCGGCATTCCCTTGGGGCCGATGAAACCGAACCAGCACAGGAAATCGAAATTCTTGTAGCCCAGCTCGTCGAAGGTCGGCACATCGGGCAAAATCTTCGACCGCTGCAGCCCGCTGACCGCCAACGCCTTGACCTTGCCCGCCCGCAACATCGGCAACGCGGAAGGCAAGGTCGGGAAATTGGCGTCGACCTGCCCCGACACCGTCGCCACGACACTGTCGCCGGCCCCCTTGAACGGCACATGCAGCAACTTGATCTTTGCCAGGGTGCTGAAGTATTCGCCGCTGAGCTGGGTCGTTCCGGCGATGCCATCCGATCCGTAGCTGAAGCGGTGTTCTTCTTGCCGGGCCAGCTTCACGAAATCACTGACGTTGTTCACGGGCAGCGAATTGTTCACCAGCATGACGACCGGCGTCTTGGTCACCGCGGCAATGGGGGTGCACACGGCCAGCGGATCGTAGTTGTTGCCCGATTTCAAGATGGAATGAATGAAGGCGCCGCTGGCATTCATCAGAATGGTGTACCCATCGGCCGCCGCCCGTTCCACCAGGCCCGTCGCCAGTGTGCCCGCCGCGCCGGGCTTGTTTTCCACCACCAGCGGCTGCCCGCACAGGGCCGACATCTTCTTCGAGACGATTCTTGCGGTGACGTCGGTTCCCCCGCCCGGGGAAAACCCCACCACCACCGTCACCGGGCGGCTGGGATAGCTTTGCGCGAACGACAGCTTGGGAATCGAGATCGCCGCGGTTGCGATCATGAAGTTTCTGCGCGTGATCAATGTTGTCTCCTCGGGATCTGGTGCGTTCGTCCGGGCGCTTAGATGCGCGCCGTTTTCCTGGATGTATTGAAGTCTTCTTCGAGCACGGTACGAACGCGGGCCAGCCCGATGGATGCCGCCCCGCCATCCACCACGACTTCCGAACCATTGACGTAGCTGGAATCGTCCGAGGCCAGGAACAGCACGGCCCGCGCCACTTCCAGGGTCTGGGCCGGCCGCCCCGCCGGCATGACCCGCTCGTTGGCATATCGCCAGCCCGGCGTGGCGTCGGATGCCATGGGCGTATCGGACACCTGGGCCGGATGGACCGAGTTCACCCGGATGCCCCAGCCCAGCAGATCCAGCGCGGCGCTTTTGGTCACGCCGCGCAGCCCCCACTTGCTGGCCGAGTACGCCACGCCGGGGTGGCCGATCAGGCCCGCCGTCGACGAGATGTTCACGATCGAACCGCCGCCCGAATCGCGGATCAACGGCGCCAGCGCCTGGATGCCCAGCATCGGCCCGGTCAGGTTCACGTCGATCACGCGCTGCCACTCTTCCAGGAAGATGGTGGATACGCCGGTGCGGCTGACGATGCCCGCGTTGTTGACCAGGACATGCAGCGCGCCGATGTCGCGCTTGATGCGGTCCAGCAGCAGCGACCAGCTTGCGGCCGAGGTGACATCGGCCCGGATGAAGCACGCCTGCCCGCCGGCGTCCCTGATGGCGGCCGCGACGGCCTCGCCGCGTTCGGTGGATACGTCCGCCGCCACCACGTCGGCGCCTTCCAGCGCGAACATCTTCGCCTGGGCGGCGCCAAGGCCGCCACCGGCGCCGGTTACCAGCACCACCTTCCCCGCGAACCGACCGTCGTTGCCCTTCATGTGCGCTCCTGACGAATTGCGTGCCTGTCGATCGACCATGGGTAGCATCGAACATCCTTGGCGATACCGCAATTTGCATTTATCAAAGCGGTTGTTTGTGATTGCAAAAAGGCCTTGCTCGCCGAACGATCGCGCAAAAAAAATCGCCGGCGAACCGGCGATTCTTTCGCATGCCAAGGCCGCCGCGCGCATGGCGCGGCGCCGGCCGTCACGTCAACGCGCGATGCTCAGGCAAGCTGCAGCACGTATTTCCCGCGTCCCTTGCCATTGGCCAGCACCCGCAAGGGCTCGGCAAAGCGGGCCAGCGGCAGCACTTCCGTGATCTGGGGCCGTAGCGCACCCTGGGCATGCAAGGCATAAAGGCGCTGCTGGACCTCGCGCACTTTCTCGGGCTGGCGATCCCGGTAATCGCTCCATTGCAGGCCGGATACCGCGATGTTCTTCACCAGCAGATAGTTGACCTTCAACGTAGGGATGCGTCCGGCTGCAAAGCCGATGCACACCAGGCGCCCGCACCAGGCCACGGCCCGGATCGAGGCATCGAAGACGTCGTCGCCCAGCGGATCCAGGACGACGTCGGCCCCCTTTCCGTCGGTGCACGCAAACACCTGCTTCCTGAGCGACTCGCGCAGGTCCGGGGCCGCCAGGTCGATGATGTGATCGGCGCCCACGGCGCGCGCCGTGGCGGCCTGTTCTTCGCCCACGACGCCGGCCAGCGCCGTGCCGCCCAGGGCCTTGACCAGTTGAATCGCCGCGCTGCCCACGCCGCCCGCCGCCCCATTGACCAGCACCGCCTCGCCGCGCTTGAACTGGCCTCGCTCGACCAGCGCGAAGTACGCCGTCTGGTACACCAAGCCCATGCCGGCGGCATCTTTGTCGGAAATGCTGTCCGGCAACGGATAGCAGGAAGCGGCCGGGGCCGCCACGCACTCGGCAAAGGCGCCATGCTCGACCTGGGCCACGACCCGGTCTCCCTTGCGCAACCCCTCGACCCCCGCGCCGACCGCGACAATGCGGCCGGCCGCGTCTTTGCCCGGCACGAACGGGCGATCGGGAAGGTTCTGGTACTTGCCCGTCATCACGAGCATGTCGGGATAATTGACGCCCGCATGCGTGACCTGGATCAGGACCTCTCCTTCGCCGGGCACGGGTTCGGCGATCTCTTCGACCTGAAGATCTTCGGGTTCCGCGAATTCATGAATGACGACCGCTTTCATGGCTTGCTGCCTCCTGTTGTATTGCCCGCTATCTGATTCGTATGCTCGCCCAGCGCCGGGGCGGCGACCCGGACCTGGCTGGACCGGAACGGCTCGCACACCGGCACCGGCAGCGCCGGCATCGACTGGCCGGCACTGTTCACGACCTGGCGGCCGAAGATGCCCCGGGCCTGGAAATGCGGATCCTGCACCGCCTGCTCGATATTCACGATCTCGGACACGCAGACATCGTGCCCGTCGAACTTCTGCACCCAATAAGAGGCGGGCTGGCTGGCAATGATGCGCGCCACTTCCGCCCGCACGACGTGTTCGTCCGGTTCATCGGCCAGAGCCGGCGCGCCGATCAGCGCCAGGAAGTTGTTCCAGAAGCGCTCTTCCAGCGGCGCCGCGGAAAGATGCCGTCCATCCGCCGTGCGATAAATGGCATAGCGCACCGAGCCCCCCGTGACCAGTTCCTGGCCCGGGCGCGGCCATTGCCCGCCGCTCCATCCATTGCCCAGCGCCCAGTACATCAGGGTGAACAGGTTGTCGGTCATGGAAATATCGAGATGCTGCCCGGTGCCTTGCGCGTCGCGCTGGCGCAGGGCCAGCAGGATATTGACCACGGCCGGATAGGCGCCTGCGGCAAGGTCGCCCGTCAGCGTGGGCGGCACCAGGGGCGTTCCGCCGGCATCCGCGGACAGGGCCAGCATTCCCGTCTCGGCCTGGAAGTTCAGGTCGTGCGACGCGCGCAGCGCCTTGGGGCCATGCTGCCCATACGTGGTGATCGAGCAATAGATCAGCCTGGGGTTGATCTGCGCCAGCGTCGGGTAGTCGAGCCCCAGGCGCTGCATGACGCCGGGCCGGAACTGCTCGACCACGACGTCGACCTCGCGCACCAGTTCCAGCACCTGCGCGCGATCGGCCTCGGCCTTGAGGTCCAGGCAGACCGAACGCTTGCCCCGGTTGAGCAGCACGAAGTTGACGCTGTCGTCGCCGAACCGGGGCGCGTAGCTGCGCATCTCGTCGCCGGCGGCGCGCTCCAGCTTGATGACGTCCGCGCCCGCCTCGGCCAGGATCAGCGTGCACATCGGCCCCGGAAGCAGGGTGCTGAAATCCAGGACCTTGATACCCTTCAGGGGCTGGCTCATGATGCGTCCTTCCGGTGGCGCGCCCAGACGACCTGCGCCCTGCGCGCGGGGGCATAGGCTTCCTGGCCCAGCGCCTGGTACAGGGCTTGCGAGACACGGTAGTGATGATGCAGCCCGGTGCGCTTGAGCAACGCGATCGGCCCCTCTGGATAGCCCAGGCCCAGGCACAGGGTCTTGTCCATGTCGGACGCGGTGGCCAGGCCTTCGTCCAGGCGTCGCAAGGCGGCGTTGTAGTACGGCCGGACCAGGCGGTCCAGGATGCGTCCAGGGAAGTCGTTGCACACCGCCACCTTCAGCCCCGCGGCTTCGAAGGCGGCGCGCGCGGCCTGCACGGCCGCGGCATCGGTATAGGGTTTCTTCACCAGCTCGACCAGCGCCGTGGGCGCGTCGTCGCCCAGGCGGAACCGGGCGAAGCCGACCACATTGGCGGGGCCGTCGTCTTCGCCGGTATGCATGCCCAGGCATTCGGTGTCGAGCTCGATGGCGATGAACGGCCGGCCGGCCGCGCCGTCGATGCCTTGCCGCCATGCCTGCCCGGCCTCGCCGCCGATCAGCACCATGCCGTCGCCCTGGGCCGAGGCCGCCGCCAGGAAGGCATGCGCCTCGGGAAAGGACAGGCTGTCGCCTCGTTGAATGATCTGATAGCTCATTGCCGTCATGCTCCGAAGATCTTGTTGTCGCCATAGACGTGGAAGCCGGCGCCGCTCTTCCTGCCCAGCTTGCCGGCGCCGATCATGCGCTTGACCAGCGGCGGGCAGGCGGCCCTGGGCTCGTGGGTCAGGCCATGCATCGCGTCCGACAACAGCTTCTGGGTATCCATGCCCACCATGTCGAGCAGTTCCAGCGGCCCCAGCGGGTACCCCAGCGCCGTCTTGACGGCCAGGTCGATATCCGCGGGCTCGGCCACTCCCTGGTCGACCAGGTTGATGACGTCGTTGTGCCAGGGAATCAGGAAGTAGTTCAGGATGAACCCCGGCGTGTCGCGCGTCTTGACGGGCTTCTGGCCCAGCGATTCGCAGAAGGCCCAGGCATCGCGGAAGGTGTCCTCGGACGTGGCCAAGCCCGGCGACATCTCCACCAGCTTCATCAGCTGGGCAGGCAGGCAGAAGTGCATGCCGACCACGCGGTCCGCGCGGCCGCTGCCGCCGGCGATTTCCGTGATCGAGATGGTCGAGGTGTTGGACGCGAAAATGGTGTGCGGCGGGCAGATCTTGTCCAGCCGCGAAAACAGCTCGTGCTTGACCGCCAGGTCCTCGAACACCGCCTCGATGACCAGGTCGCATTCTTTCAGGTCTTCTGCCCGGGTGGTGCCTTGCCATTGCGCCATGATGGCCTCGTCCTGCCCGGCGGCGAGCTTGCCGCGCGCCACGGACTTGGCCAGGAACGCCGCCGCCTGCCCGCGCGCGCGGTCCAACGCGTCCTGGCGGGCATCCAGCACGATCGTCTTCAGGCCGGCGCGCGCCACGACGATGGCGATGCCGGTTCCCATCGTGCCGCTGCCCACCACGCCTACCGTCTTGATGCCGCTCATTGCTTCTCCTTTTTCAGAAAGCTGCGCCCGATCAGCTGTCGATGCACCTGGTTGGTTCCTTCCCAGATCTGGGTGATCTTCGCGTCGCGCATCAGCCGCTCGGCCCGGAAGTCCTGGCAGTAGCCGTACCCGCCGTGCAGCTGGACGGCGTCGGTCGTCACGCGCATGGCCAGGTCGGTGGCCTTCAGCTTCAGTATCGAGGCCTCGATGCCGATGTCGTCGGCGCCCTGGTCGACCAGGTCCGCGACATGCCAGAGCCAGTTCTCGCACATGGCCAGCTCGGCCGCCATGTCCGCCACCATGAACTGCACGCCCTGGAATTCCAGGATGCGCCGCCCGGACTGGCGCCGGTCGTTGATATAGGCCACGGCATCCTCGAAGGCCGCGCGGGCGATGCCCAGCGCATGGGCCGCGACACTGGGACGGGATTTGTTCAGCGACCCCAGCAACACCGCCAGGCCTTCGCCGGCGCCGGCCAGCACATTGCCACGCGGAATGCGGCAACCCTCGAACGACAGCGAGGCCGTGCCCGAGGCGCGGGTGCCCATCTTGTGCTCGGTTCCCGTCACCACCAGCCCGGGCGTGCCCTTCTCGATGACGACGGCGCCGATGGCTTCCTTGGCGCTGTCCGCCCCGGCCCACTTGCCGAACACCACGTAGACATCCGCGACATCGCCATTGCTGATGAAGATCTTCTGGCCATCCACGACGATCTGGTCGCCGTCTACGCGAAACTGGGTCTTCATCCCCGTGGCATCCGACCCGGCAGACGGCTCGGTAATGACCAGCGACGCCAGCGCGCCCTCGGCGACACGCGGCAGGATGCGCGACTTCAGGTCTTCCGAGCCGTATTGAATCACCGGCTTGATCGCGTGGAAATTGGTGGCCCAGATGATGCCCGTGGAGGCGCAGGCCTTGGATATCTCGCGCACGCAGGCAAGGTAGCAGCGATAAGACAGCGGCATGCCGCCATAGGCTTCCGGAATGAACATCGCGTTCAATCCCAGGGCATTGATGGCCTTGACGTTTTCCCAGGGGAATTCGCTGTCGCGGTCATAGGCCGCCGCCCTGGGCGCCAGTTCGTTGGCGGCCAGGTCCCGCACGGAATCGAGCAGCATGCGCTCCTCGTCGGCAAAGGACAGCCCGGTGTCCAGGCGTTCCAGTATGTTCACGGTTTCTCCTTTAGACTGCCTTGCTCATGCGCTGGCGCATGCGTCATACCGACACGCTCTGCGCGCCGTCGATGTAGATGGTTTCCCCGCTCAGGAATTCCATGCCCCGCTGGAACAGGCTGGATACCAGCACGGCCACATCCCGGGCCGTGCCCGGTTTCTTGCCCGGGATTCTTTTTTCCAGATATTCCCGCAACGGGCCGGCTTCCATGGCCTCGCGGTTCAGGTCGGTGGCGATGTAGCCGGGCGCCACGTCGATGACCTGGATGCCGTCCCGGGCCCATTCCACCGCCAGGCAGCGCGTGATGGCGCCGACCGCCGCCTTGGACGCGCAATAGGCGATATTGCGCTTGACGCCCAGCTTGTCGTAGAAGGAACCGATATTCACGATCAGGCCGCCACCGTTTTCTTTCAGCAGCGGATGCGCGATCTGGCAGGCGCGCAGCAGCGACACGGCGTTGATGTCCATCAGCCTGCGGAATTCGTCCATGGGCAGGTCGATCGTGGGCGCCTCGGTGTGCAGGCCGGCGTTGTTGACCAGCCCCCTGACGGGAATGCCCAGCGTTTGCCGCAACCCCGCCATCGCGGCCTGCAGCGCGTCGCCGTCCATGACGTCGCAGGCCACCGTGTGCCAGCGCGCCGCGACCGCTTCGGGCACGTTCTCGACCTGCGGCCGGTGGCCCGAGCGGGACAGGCAGCCCACCTCGAATCCGCGCGCGGCAAGTTCCAGGGCGATCATCGCGCCGATACCGCGGCTGGCGCCCGTTACGTAGATGAGTTCTCGGCTCATGCTTCAGCAATCCTTGAAAGAGGCAGGACGTTTTTCCACGAAGGCGCGCAGCCCCTCGGCCGCGTCCTGGCTGCGATAGGCCAGTGTCGACAGGTCGCGTTCGATGCGCAGGCCGTCCGCGAGCGCGACGCGCCCGCCCCGCTGCACGGCTTCGCGCGCGAAGTACAGGGCGCACAGGCTGTGCTTCAGATAGGGTTCGAGAAACCGCTGGCCGATTTCCAGCGGGCTGCCCTCGTTGTCGATGCGGTTGACCAGGCCGATGCGCTCGGCTTCGTCGGCGGCCACGGTGCGGCCCGACATGACCAGGTCCAGCGCGCGCCCTTCGCCGACCAGCCTGGGCAGGCGCTGCGTGCCGCCATACCCCGGGATCAACCCCAGCTTGACCTCGGGCAAGCCCATGCGCGCGCGATCCGTGGCCACGCGGAACGTGCACGCCAGGGCGAGCTCCAGCCCGCCGCCGAAGGCGTATCCCTGGATGACGGCGACGGAAGGAATCTTCAGGTCGGCGATCTGGTTGAAGACCGCCTGGCCCTTCGCGGCCCCGTCGAGCTCTTGCATGAGCGGCCGGTTCATCAGTTCGGGAATGTCGGCGCCGGCGCAGAACGCCTTGTCGCCCTCGCCGGTGACGATCAGCGCACGCGCTTCGGACTGCGCCACCTGATCGAGCGCGCGCCCCAGTTCCGCCAGCACCTCGAAACTGAGCGCGTTCAGCACCTGCGGGCGGTTGAGCGCAAGGTGGGCGAAGCTGCCCTGGTATTCAAGCCGGACTGTCATGCCGAGACTCCTTCGTCGGTGGATGTCTGCGCCGCCTTCCAGCGCACGGGCTCGGGCACCACCCGCCCGGCTTTCAGCCATTCGACCAGGTCGCGCTTCAGGATCTTCCCGCTGGGCGTCAGGGGAAACGCATCCATCGCAATGAAGTATTCGGGCATGTCGTATTTCGACAGCCCGGCGTCGTGCAAGTGCTGCAATACCTGGCCGGCATCCAACGAGGCGCCCGACACGAAGATCACCGCCAGGCAGACTTTCTCGCCGAGCCGACTGTCGGGAACCGGGAACGCGGCCGATTTGGCGATGGCCGGGTGGCGATGGGCCAGGTCTTCGATCCGGGAGGGATAGATATTGTGGCCGCCGCGGATGATCAGGTCTTTCTTGCGGCCCATGACGCGCAGGCAGCCGTTCTCGTCCAGCATGCCCAGGTCGCCGCTCAGGAACCAGCCCGACGAATTGAACGACTTTTCGGTCGCGTCCTGGTTGTCGTAGTAGCCAAGCGTCAGCACGCCCCCCTTGCCGCCGATTTCCCCGGTTTCGCCGGGGCCCATTTCGATGTCGGGGTTTTCCTGGTCGAAGATCCGGATCTCGTAGCCCTTGCACGCGCGCCCGCAGGTGGACACGATGGTGTTGCTGTCGTCGCTGGGCAAGGTGTACTGGTGCGAACCGTTCTCGGTCATGCCGTACACATTCTGGGGCTTGATGCCCAGGTCCACGAAGCGCTGGGCGACTTCGCGGGGAATGGTCGAGCCGGCCATGTAGAAGACATTCACGTTGCCCAGGCGGCTGAGCCCTCTTTCGCGCAGCTCGGTCAGCATGTCCATGGCATGGGTGGGCACGCCCATCACATACGTGGCGCCGGTTTCCAGCGTCCAGTCCAGCGCCGAGCGATTCGCGGCGGGGTTGTGCAAGACCAGTTCCATGCCCGCCACCAGCGACTGTTCCAGGGCCACGGTGCCGATGTGATGGCTCATGGGGCTGAGCGCCAGCACGATCGTCGACGCATCGTGCTTCCAGTCGGTGACCAGGGCCCGGCCGTTGGCCAGCAGCGTGTTGTCGCTGTGCATCACGCCCTTGGGCTCGCCGGTCGTGCCCGACGTGAACGCCAGGTACACCACCTTGTCCGGGTCGAGCGCCGGCGCGCTGGTCACGCCCATGTCGCTGGCATGATCCGGAAACCGCAGCGCCCCTTCCGGCAGCGGGCTGGCGCCTGGCTCGACGCCCTGCGGCGCCAGCGCATACAACTGCCTGAGCGTGGCGACGCCGGCCGATTCCTGGAAGATCGAATGGCGATCCGAATCGGCGCCATAGCCCGGCTGCGCGAACAGCGCCTTGCAGCGGATGCGCGAGAGCAGCTTGACGATGTCGGCGTTGGTGTAGTTCTGGTGCAGCGACGGGCAGCATACATAGCCGTTGCGCGAGCACGCCAGGAAAATCAGCACGGCCTCGATCCGGTTCGGCAACCAGATGGCCACCCGGTCGCCGCGCCGCAGGCCACCCTGGTACAGATGCTCGGCGATGGTGTCGACGCTGGCGATCACCTCGCGCCAGGTCAGGCGGCGGTACGGATCGCGCACGGCGCAGGCGTTCGGCCGTATGCGGGCGTGCTCGCGGGCCAGGGAATACAGGGTGTCCTGATGCCACACGCCGCTCAGGTAGTTTTCCCGCGCGGTCTGTGGGTCGTGCAATGTCAGAATCGTGTTCACCACTCTCCTCCGTGAATATGATTCAATCGCCTCGCGGAGGTCATACCGCGCCAGCGTCCTTTAATTTTTTGATGTAGCCGGGCGACAGGTCGAGCATGCCGCCCAGGATCGTGTCGGTGTCTTCCCCCAGCACAGGCGGCGGCTTCCGGTGTACTGCAGTCCTGCCGTCGATGGCAATGCCCAGGCCGACCTGCGGCACCGGGCCGTTGGCCGCCTGCGTCTGGTACAGGAAGCCCTGCCGCAGCAGGTCGTCGTCGCCGGCGACTTCATCCAACCGGTTGATGGGGCCGGCCGGTATCCGGTTCGCGCTCAGTATTTCCAGCCACTCGTCCCGGGGCCTGGTGCGCAGGATCCCGGCGATCTTCGCCACGATCTCGTCGCGGTGCGCGCGGCGGTCGGCATTGGACGCATAGCGCGGGTTCTCGCCGACCTCCGGCGCGCCCACGGCCACCCAGAAGCGGCGCCAGATCGCATCGTTGCCCAGGCCCAGCGACAACTGGCGGTCGGCCGTGTCGAACACCTGGTAGATGGCGATGACGGAATCCTTGCCGCCGGAACGCGTGGGCAATTCGCCGGAACTCAGGTACGACGCCAGGCGCGGCGCCATGAAACGCGTCATGGTGGCCTGCATCGACACATCCACCTGCGCCCCCTGCCCCGTGCGTTCGCGCGCCGCATAGGCGGCCAGCACGGCCATGGCCACGTCCTGCCCCGCCAGCAGGTCGGCCGCCGGCGTCCCCACCTTCTGCGGATCGTTCTGCGCTTCGCCGGTCAGGTCCATGACGCCCGAATAGCCTTCGGCGATCAGGTCGTAGCACGGCAGGTGGCTGCGCGCGCCGCGCAGCCCGAAGCCCGTCAGCGAGGCATGGATCAGGCGGGGGAACCTGGGCGCCAGCCGCGCATAGTCGATACCCAGCTTCTGCTGGACCCGCTCGTTCATGTTGACGACCAGCACATCGGCCTGCGCCAGCAGTTTTTCCAGCACTTCCAGGCCTTCCGGCCGGACCAGGTCCAGCACCAGGCTGTGCTTGTTCCGGTTGACGCTCAGAAACCAGGGCGACTCGCCGTTGATGAACGGCGGCCCCCACTGGCGCGCATCGTCGCCGCCGTCCGGCTTCTCGACCTTGATGACCGTCGCCCCCAGGTCGGCGAGCAACTGCGTGCCGTACGGGCCGGCGATCGACGTGCTGAGATCCACCACGCACATGCCCTTCAGCAGCACGTGGCCCTGCGCATCGTCTATCCGCGGCAAGCCGGTGAACGGTAAGTCGCCGGTCTTTTTCTGCATGCTTGTCACCCTGCCCCTGGCGGTCGGTTTCAATCTTCGTTTTTTCTATTAAGCACAATCCATGCCAGGTTGAGCCCCCTGCTGCCGCGGCAAACAGGGGTGTTAAAGTGTCCAAAAATTGTCCATCGTGTGTTGAGCGAAGACATGTACATGAAAAAAGGCAGACAAACCCAGGACACCCGCAACGGCGTCCTGGTTCTCGACCCCGAAGGAGCCACTGCCTTCGCCTCTGGCACCGGCCTGGACACCCATATCCAGGAAAAGCTTCGCGCCCTGTGGAAGAAGCGCGACCTGCGCCCCCTGTCGGCCATGTTCACGCTCGAAGACACCAGCGAGCCGATCACGGTGGTTGCCTTCGCCTCGAGCGGCACTGGCTGCTTCGTCCTGTATCGCCACGACCGCGGCGATCCGCTGTACGAATTCGTCAGCAGCGTGAATTTCTCGGCCGACATCCTGCGCCACTTCGTGACCGACCCGTACGAAGCCATTACGGTGGTCGACGACCAGGCGCGCATCCGCTACATGAGCCCGATCCACGAGAAGTTCTTCGGCATCCAGCGCGGCCAGGCCACCGGCGCCGAGGTCAACACCGTGATCGAGAACAGCCGCCTGGCCGCGGTGCTGCGCACCGGCAAGACGGAATTCGGGCAAATCCAGAAAATGCGCGGCACCAGCCGGGTGGTCAGCCGCACCCCCATCGTCAACCCCGAGGGGCGCGTGGTCGGCGCCATCGGCCAGGTCATGTTCAAGAGCCCGGCCGCCGTGGAAGCCATGGGAGACGAGATCAAGCGGCTGCACCAGGAGATCAGCTTCTACCAGCGCACGCTGCCGCGCCTGAACAGCAATATCCAGGGAATGGAATCCATCGTCGGCGAAAGCGATGCCATCCGCAAGCTAAAAGAACGTATCAAGAAAATCGCCCCGCTCGATGTCTCGGTGCTGCTGGTGGGCGAGAGCGGCGTGGGCAAGGACCTGGTCGCCCACGCCATCCACCAGCTCAGCCCCCGCACGGGCAAAGAGATGGTCCTGGTCAACGCCGCGGCGATACCGGGCAACCTGGTAGAGGCCGAGCTGTTCGGGTACGAAGGCGGCGCCTTCACGGGCGCGGAAAAACGCGGCCGCACCGGCAAGTTCGAACAAGCGGACCAGACCACCCTGTTCCTGGACGAAATCGGCGACATGCCCCTCGATATCCAGGTCAAGGTGTTGCGCACGCTGCAGGACGGCACCTTCCAGCGCGTGGGCAGCGGCGCCCAGCGCCGCTCGGACTTCCGCCTGATTTCCGCCACCAATCGCGACTTCCAGCGCATGCTGGCCACCGGCGACTTCCGGCTGGACTTGTTCTACCGCATCAGCGCCGTCACGATCCGGGTGCCGCCCCTGCGGGAAAGACTGGAAGACGTACCGCTGCTGGCGAAGACATTCCTGGACCGGTTCATGCTGCGCCACAACGTGCAGGGCAAGCGCTTCGGGCCGGGCGTCATGGCTTACCTGCAATCGCTGCCGTGGCCCGGCAATGTGCGCCAGCTGCAGCACACCATCGAGCGCGCCGCCATCTTCTCGGAAGACAACGAAATCACCTGCGAAGACTGCGAAGTGCCCCTGGAAGTGAACGCCGGGTCCAACCTCGAAGACATCGCCGACACGCTGCGGGACATCAACCCGCCGGGCGACGACTACGCATCCCGGGAACTGCCCAACGTGCACCAGGCGAAATCGCGCATCGAGCTCGGCATGATCCGGGAAGCGCTGCAGCGCTTCGAAGGCAACAAGAAGAAGGCGGCGGAATACCTGGGCATATCCCGCTCGCATCTGTACAAGCGGCTGGCCGAGACCGACGCCTCGGCCTTGTAGGCGAACAGGCTTGCCTCGCGGCAGGCCCGTCGCCTGCCTGCGGCCCGCACACCGGCGCCCCGGCGCCGGCACGCTCCTCCTCTGTCCTTGACTGTGTTCCCGGCCCTGGAAAGTGTCCGATCCAGAGACACTGCGCGCACAGCGCGGCGTCGCGAGCCGCGCTTCGGCGCGGGCGACGCCGCGGCGCGTCGATTGGCATGGAAGTTGCTTTTGTGTCCAGGGGCATGCCTGTCCGGATGCCCGACGGCGGCCATGCCGCCGCCGCACGGCACAAGCAAAGAACAACGCCATCATGAGGAGGCAACACCATGAAGCAAGGAGTCTCGCGCCTGGCAGCGCTGACGGGCTGCATGCTGATCGCAGCGACCGCCCATTCGCAGGATAGCCAGCCATTCCGCCTGGGAGCCATCGTCGACATGACCGGGGTCTATTCCGCCCATGGCGGGCCCGGCATGGTGACGGCAGTGAAGATGGCGGTCGAGGATTTTGGCGGCAAGGTGCTGGGCAGGCCCATCGAAGTCCTGTCGGCCGACTACCAGAACAAGGTTGACATCACCGCCACCCGGGCGCGCGAATGGTACGACCGCGAGAACGTCAGCGCCATCATCGAATCCACCGACTCGGCCTCGGCGCTGGCCCTGCAGGCGCTGGGCCAGGACAAGAAGAAGATCACGATCTTCGCCGGATCGGCCTCATCCAACCTGACCGGCAAGTCGTGCTCGCCTTACGGGGTGCACTATGTGTACGACACCTACGCGCTGGCGCACGGCACCGGCCGGGCCGTGACGCGCGCGGGCGGCAAGACCTGGTTCTTCATCACCGCCGACTATGCGTTCGGCCATTCGCTCGAACGCGACACCAAGGCCGTGATCGAGGAAAACGGCGGCAAGGTGCTCGGCGCGATCCGCGCGCCATTGTCCAGCCCGGATTTCTCGTCCTACCTGCTGCAGGCGCAGGCTTCCCGCGCCAAGGTCATCGGCCTGGCCAACGCCGGCACCGACACGCAGAACGCCGTGCGCCAGGCCTCCGAGTTCGGCATCACCCAAAGCGGGCAGGCGCTGGCCACGCTGCTGGTGTTCCTGCACGACGTCAAGGGAATGGGCCTGCAGGCGGCGCAAGGCCTGCAATTCACCACGGGCTTCTACTGGGACCGCAACGACGAGACCCGCAAGTGGTCGCAACGCTACTTCGAGCGGCAGAAGGCCATGCCCTCGATGGTGCAGGCCGGCGCCTACTCGGCCACGCTGCATTATCTGAATGCCGTGCAGGCCGTGGGGTCCGACAACGCCGACGCCGTGGCGGCCAAGATGAAAGAAACGCCCATCAACGATTTCTACGCCAAGAACGGCAAGATCCGCGCCGACGGCCGCATGGTCTACGACATGTACCTGGCGCAAGCCAAGACGCCGGCCGAATCCAAGGGCGACTGGGACCTGCTGAAAATCCTGGACACGATCCCCGGCGACGAAGCCTATCGCCCCTTGTCGAAAAGCGAATGCCCGTTGGTGACGGGCCAACCCGCCGCCAAATAACCTTACCTATAGGAGATCTGCATGACCTTCACCCGTGCCATCAACCTGGCATCGTTGCTGCTTGCCGCCTGCGTTCCGTCTTTTGCCGGCGCGGACACGGCGGGCGCCTACCCCGACAAGCCCGTTCGCATGATCGTGCCATGGCCGCCCGGAGGGTCCACCGACCTGATCGCGCGCATGATGGCCAAGAAGCTCAACGAACAATGGCAGGTGCCCGTCGTGGTGGAAAACCGGCCGGGTGCGAGCGGCATCATCGGTTCGGGCGCGCTGGCGAAGGCGCCCGCCGATGGCTATACGATCGGATGGATCATCAGCACCCACGCGGTCAATCCCAGCCTGCACAAGACGCTGCCCTACGATTCCCGGAAGGATTTCGCACCGGTCGCCCTGGTGGCGTCGATGCCCGACTATCTGGTAGTGAACTCGAGCGTGCCCGCCAAGAACCTGCAAGAACTCATCGCGCTGATGAAGCAGACGCCGGGCAAGATGACCTTCGCCTCGGCGGGCAATGGCACGTCCACCCACCTGGCCGGCGAACTGTTCAAGCAGACGGCCGGCGTGGATATCGTCCATGTGCCGTACAAGGGCGGCAGCCCCGCGATCACCGACCTGACCGGCGGACAGGTGGACATGATGTTCGCCAATTCCGGCTCGATTCTGCCGTTCATCCGCGGCGCGAAGGTGCAGTCCCTGGCGGTCACCAGCGCAGCGCGCAATGCCGAGTTTCCCGATACGCCCACGGTGGCGGAATCCGGCTATCCCGACTTCGAAGTCAACGAGTGGTACGGCCTGGCCGCGCCGGCCGGCACGCCGCCCGCGATCCTCGACAAGATCCAGCAGGACGTGCTGGCCGCGGCCAAGGATGCCGACTTCCAGGGCGTCATCGTCAAGCAGTTCGGCGGCGAGCTCACCCTGAAAGACCGGCTCGAATTCGACCAGTTCATCGGCAAGGAAACCGACCGCTGGACCAAGGTGATCCAGTCGTCGGGCATCGTCGCGCAATAGCTTCCCTGGAACCTACACAGTTGAAACCATGACTGCCTACGCAGAAACAATCGGGTTCGTCGGCCTGGGGCGCATGGGCGGCCCCATGGCCATGCGGCTTGTAAAGGCGGGCTTCCCATTGGCCGTGTGCGATCTCGACCCCCGGGTCCAAGAACGATTCCGCGCAGCCGGCGCCCAGGTCGTCGAACACCCGGCCGCGTTGGCCGACGTGGCCGGCACCGCGCTGCTGTGCCTGCCCGACCCCGGGGCGGTCCGGCGCGTGGTGTTCGGCGACACCGGCCTGGTTCGCGGCCGCCGGCTGCAGACGATCGTCGACCTGTCGACGATCGGCCCGGGCCCGGCCCGGGACATCGCCGGCGGCCTGGCGCACAGCGGCAAGACCTATGTCGACGCCCCCGTCACCGGCGGCATCGAAGGCGCCGAGCAAGGCAGCCTGACCATGATGCTGGGGGCGGCCGAGCCCGTGTTCCAGGCGCTGCAGCCCGTGCTTGCCTGCATGGCGGCGCGCCTGGTCCTGGCCGGCCCCGAGCCCGGCAGCGGGCAATTGATGAAAGTGCTGAACAACCTGCTGTCGTTCGTCGCCCTTGCGGCAACGTCCGAGGCCATGGCGCTGGGCGTCAAGGGCGGCCTTTCGCCCGCGGCGATGCTGGACGCCTTCAATCACGGAAGCGGCCGGAACTCGGCCACCGAAGACAAGTTTCCCCGCGCCGTGCTGACGCGATCGTTCGATTTCGGATTTCCGATCGACGGCGTCGTCAAAGACCTGGAGCTGTGCTTGGCCGAAGGCGCGTCGCAGCACGTTCCCATGCCGATCGGCCAGGGCACGCTGCAACTCTGGAGAATCGCCGCCGCCGAGCGCGGGCACGAGGACATGACCTCGATCATGAAGTTGTTCGAGCGCTGGGCCGGCATCGAAGTGCAGGCGCCCTGACCCGCCGGGCAGGCGCCGGCGTTCCCCATTACCCTCACACAGGAGCCCGCATCCGATGCCGGTTGCCGAACAAGCCATGGAACAACGTGTCGTCGTCACCGGCGGCGCTTCCGGAATAGGACTGGAGATCGCCACGCAGTTTGCGCGGGCGGGCGCGCGCGTGCATGTCTGCGACGTGTCTTCGGAAGCGGTCGCGGCGGCGGCCTCGGCCCATATCAGCGGGGAAGTCGCCGATGTCGCCGACTCGCAGGCCATGGGCAGGTTCTTCGCCAACGCCGGGCGCCGGCTCGGCGGCCTGGACGTGCTGGTCAACAATGCGGGCATCACCGGCCCGTTCGCCGCCATCGAAGATATATCGGATGAGGACTGGGCACAGACCTTCGACGTCAACGTCCACGGCAGCTTCCGCTGCATCCGGCATGCCGTGCCGCTGCTGAAAAAGGCCGGCGGCGGGTCGATCATCAATATTTCGTCGGTGGCGGGCAGGCTGGGCTTTCCCATGCGAACCCCCTATGCCGCCTCGAAATGGGCGCTGATTGGCTTGACGAAAAGCCTGGCGATGGAACTGGGGCCGCACGGCATCCGGGTCAATGCCGTCTTGCCCGGCTATATCTCCGGGCCGCGGCACGACAGGAACCTGGCGCGGCGCGCGCAACTGCTGGGTATCGAAGCGTCGGAACTGGAAGGCCGCAACCTGGCGCGCATTTCCCTGGGCCGCCTGACCGACCCCGCCGATATCGCGGCCATGGCGGTGTTTCTTGCCAGCCCGGCGGCCAGGAATATTTCCGGCCAGAGCCTGAGCGTATGCGGCGACGTCCACAGCATGGCCTAGCGGCCAGGCCGGCGCCGTTCGCGGCCCGCTGGCGCATACTTCCCCGCCATGCCCGATCCACTTCGACCCTGACCGCCCCGCCATGACCCAGGAACCCAGAACCACCGAGCATCTGTCCCGCTTCGTTTCGCAGGCGCGGTGGGACGACATCCCCGCCGAGGTCCGCCACGATGCCAGGCGGGCGCTGGTGAATTATTTCGCGGCCGCGCTGGGCGGCTGCAAGGATGCGGCCGTCGACATCGCCTGCACGGCGTTGCGCCCCTTCCAGCCGGGCGACGCCGCGACCCTGATCGGGCGCGGGATGCGCGCGGACATCCTGCACGGCGCGCGGCTCAATGCGATGAGCGCGAACGCGCTGGACTTCGACGATACCCATTTCCCCACCATCATCCACCCCAGCGCCCCGGTCGCCGCGGCCTTGTTCGCGCTGGCCGAGGCCCGGCCCGTCAGCGGCCGCGACCTGCTGCTGGCTTTCGTGCTGGGCGTCGAGACGGCCTGCCGGCTGGGGCGGGCCGTTTCCCCGGTTCATTACGAACGGGGCTGGCACATCACCGCGACCTGCGGCGTGTTCGGCGCCGCGGCCGCGACATGCAAGGCGCTGGGCCTGGACGGCACCTCCACCCTGTGGGCGCTGGGCCATGCATCGGCCACCGCGTCCGGCCTGGTCCACAATATCGGCACCATGTCGAAGAACATCGGCATCGGCAATGCGGCCAGCAACGGCTTGATGTCCGGCCTGCTGGCCGCCGGCGGGTTCTCCGGCCCCGACGAGCCGCTGGACGGCCCGCACGGATACCTGCAAGTGTCCAGCGCGCATCCCCCCGCATCCGACGCAATCGCCGGGGCACTGGGCGCAACGTGGGAGCTTTCCGCCAACACATACAAGCCCTATCCGTGCGGCATCGTCTTGAACCCGGTGGTCGAGGCGTGCCTGGCGCTGACGCGCGAGGGCGGCCTGGCCGCCGGCCAGGTCGAGCAGGTCACCGTCACGGGCCATCCGCTCTTGCTGCAGCGGGCCGATCGCCCGTTCGTGACCACCGGGCGCGAGGCACAGGTCAGCGCGCAGCATGCCGTGGCGGCCGCCCTGGCCCGAGGCGCGGCGGGTATCGACGAGTTTTCCGACGCCGCCGTGCGCGACCCGGTGCTGGTCGAAATCGCCGGCAAAGTCCGCATGGAAGAGGATGCCGGCTACGACATCGGGTCGGTCACGGTCAGGGTCAGCACGCGGGATGGATCGGAACGGTCCCGGCACATCGAGCATGCCTACGGCGGGCTCGAACGCCCGCTTTCCGACGCCGACCTGGAACGCAAGTTCTTCACGCTGCATCGACACGGGGGTTCTACCTGCCGCCCCGAGCCGCTGCTTTCCGCCCTGTGGGACCTAGACAACCGCGACGACGCCGGCGCGATCGTGCGGATGGCGTCCGGGTCGGATTGACGCGCCGGCCTCCGTAGCACTACGGAGACCGGCGCGGCGGCGCCGCTGCGATAATGGCGGCATCGTGACCATCCCCCCTATCCGCTGGCGCAGCGTAGGCGCGTGGCTGTTGCTGAGCCTGGCCGGCATCGCCGTGCTGGCGCGCCAGGACTATCTCTCGCAACGCGACCGCTTCCTGCAGGGCGCCAGCATCGCCCATCGCATGCTCAGCCAGAAGGCCGTGCAGCACGAGGCCGTGCTCGACACGCTGGCCGCGCTGTCGCACCCGCCCGCGCCCGAACGGCTGCTGCCCAGCCTGCAACCCGCGTTGGCCGAGCTGCTGGCGCTGGGCTGGCGCTCGCCGCAGGGCTGGCAGGGCAGCCAAGCGGCCCCGGCCGGCCTGGACGGCGCCGTAGCGCGCGCCGCGGCCAGCGGCCACGCCGTGACGCTGCCGCTGGATGCAAGCCGCTATTGGCTGGTCGCGCCTTCGTCCTGGAGCATGCTGATCGATGCCCGGCACATGCTGGCGCCCACCGAGATCTCGGCCGACACGGGCACGCTGACGCTGGCCGTCCAGGCCGACGCCCTGGTGCTGCGCAGCGCGCCCGCGGCCGCGGCCGTCGGCCCGCTGCTAAGCATCGGCAAGCCGCTGGGCGTCGCCAGCCAGCCCTTCCTGATGCAGGCCACGCGCCGGCTGGGCCCGGCCGACTGGCCTTGGCTGGCCTGGGCCGCCTGGGCCATCGCCAGCGCGCTGCTGGTGGGCGCGATACGCTATGGGCAGAACAGCCGGCGCCAGGCCCGCCGCCAGGCCGAGCAGGCCCGCATGGCCGCGCTGACGCGCCTGAGCACACTGGGGGAAATGGCGGCCGGCATCGCCCACGAGCTGAACCAGCCGCTGACGGCCATCCTGGCCCAGACCCGCGCCGCCGAGCGGCTGCTGGACGACCCCGACGAGGCGCCAGCCGTGCGCCAGGCGCTCGACGCCAGCGCCCAGCAGGCGCGGCGCGCGGCCGACATCATCGAACGCCTGCGCGCACTGGTCGGCCCCGGGGCCGTCGCGGCCCGCCAGCCGCTGGCGCCGGACACCCTGGCCAGCAACCTGGCCTTCCTGTGCGAACCCGAACTGGCGCGGCGCCACATCGCGTTCGAATGGACCAATGCCGCCCCGGCGGCCCGGCCGATGGGCGATCCGGTAGCGGTCGAGCAGATCCTGCACAACCTGGTGCAGAACGCCATCGCCGCGCTCGACGGGCATGCCGGGCCGCGCCGCATCCGGCTGCGCGGCGAGGCCGACGCCGGGCGCTATCGATTCAGCGTCAGCGACAACGGCCCCGGCATTGCCGCGGCCGACCTGCCGCACCTGTTCGAGCCCTTCTACACCACGCGCAGCGCCGGCATGGGCCTGGGCCTGGCGCTGTGCGAGACCCTGGCCGGCTCGATGGACGGCCAGGTCGCCGCGCGCAACCGGCCGGAAGGCGGCGCCTGCTTCACGCTGAGCCTGCCCCTGGAGACCCGCCCATGATCCCGACGCCCCCCGATACCCCCCTGGCACCCGTGGTCTACCTGGTCGACGACGACGACGCGGTGCGCGACGCCCTGGCCCTGCTGCTGCGCAGCGTGGGCCTGCGCAGCAGCGGCTATGCCGACCCGTTGCGCTTCTTGGCCGAATCGCACGCGCAGGCCATCGGCTGCGTCGTGCTCGACATCCGCATGCCCGGCATCAGCGGCCTGGACGTGCTGGCGCAACTGGCCGCGCACAGCGACCTGCCGGTCATCATGCTGACCGGCCACGCCAACGTCGACCTGTGCCGCCGCGCCTTCAAGGGCGGCGCAATCGAATTCCTGCAAAAACCCGTGGACGACGACGTGTTCCTGGACGCAGTGCAGGCCGCCGTGCGCGGGCACATCGCCAGCCGCGAACGCGCCGCCGTGACCGAGGCCGCGCGCGGCCGCATCGAGCGCCTGTCGGCGCGCGAACGCGAGGTGGCGCAGCGCGTGGCGCAAGGCTGCGCCAACAAGGAAATCGCGCGCGAATTCGACTTGTCGCCGCGCACTGTCGAAACCTATCGCGCCAATGTGTTCGCCAAGCTCGAGGTCGCATCGCTGGCGCAGCTGATCCGCCAGTACGCTCTGCTGCTCGACGGCCAGGCGCCGGCTCCGTAGCGCTACGGAGGCCGATGCGTAGCCGGACGGCTACCGCGATTCGGCGCGCGAGCTTAATCTGGAGTCTCTTTCACCCAGGACGACTCCCATGTTCAAACCTTCCCTGCTGCTTGCCACCCTGGCCCTGTGCGGCACCGCCCAGGCGGCCGCGCTGACCGAAAAGAATGTCTCGCTGGACGATGCCCGCCACGTGGCCGACGCCGCCGTCGCCGCCTGCCTGGCCAAGGGCTACAACGTCAGCGCCGCCGTGGTCGACCGCGCCGGCGTGCTGAAGGCGCTTGCGCGCGCCGACAACGCCGGCCCGCATACCGTGGAAGCCAGCCGCCTGAAGGCCTACACCTCGGCCTCGGCCAAGGCGCCGACACTGGCCATGATGGAAAACGCCCAGAAGAACCCCGGCGCGGCCAACCTGACCGACATTCCCGGCTTCCTGCTGCTGGGCGGCGGCGTGCCGATCAAGTCGGGCGACACCGTGATCGGCGCCGTCGGCGTGGCCGGCGCCCCCGGCGGCCACCTGGATGCGCAGTGCGCCGACTCGGCCCTGCAGGACAATGCGGGCCGGGCCAAGTAGGCGTTCAGTTCCGGGAGGCCCGCAGCTCGCCGACCGCCCGGTTCAGCTCGATCTTGGGGTCTTCGCTCTGGACGAAGACATCCGGCGCGATACCCGTTTTTTCGATGCTGTCTTCCCCTGGGGTGAACCAATAGGCCGTCGTGATCTTCATGGCGGCGCCACCGCGAAACGGCAGGATGATCTGGATGTTCGATTTGCCGAATGTGGGGCGCCCGACGACCCTGGCTCGATGGTGGTGCTTCAACGCGGCGACGACGATCTCGGCGCCGGCCGACGTGCCTTCGTCCACCAGCACCACCAGCGGGATGCGTCGGACGGCCTCCGGCACGGCGGCGAGCGGGTCGGACGATTGCGATTTTGCGTAGTACTGGCGATCAGCCAGGTACACGGCATTGCTGTCGGGCACGCGCCCCTTGGTTTCCGTCACCACGCTGCCGGCGGGAAGGAACAACGCCGCCACGCCGATGGCCGGCTCGAACAGGCCTCCGGTGTGGCGGCGCAGGTCCAGCACCAGCCCTTTGAATGGTTGCCGGCCCCACTGATCGGCAAGCGCTTGTGCAACCGTGCTCAGCGTGTCTTCGGCAAACTGGCCCATACGCAACACCGCCACGCCCGATGGCGTCATCGACAGGGCCACTTGTTCCGCCTTGAACTGCTCGCGCGGGACGGCGAACGTCAGTAATTTCCCGGCACGGCGCACCACCACCTTGGCAAGGGTGCCGGTTTTCCCGGACATCAGCTTGACCGCCAGTTCCGAGTCGTCGTTGACAGGCGTGCCATCGACCGACTGCAGCACATCTTTGGGCCGGATGCCCGCTTTCTCTGCGGGGCTGCCCGGCACCGGCAAATAGACCATGACCTCGCCATCGCGCCCGGTCACGTTCAGGCCGATGAACGCCTCGCCACGCGCGCGCCCCATCTTGGCCACCTCGTCCGGCGTGTAGAACCTGCCATCGGCCGGGTCGACCTTGCGGACCATGCCCCGGATCGCGGCCTCGATCAGTTCCGCATCGGAACCCGGCTCGATGCTGTTCTGCTTGAGCGCGGCGAAGGCATTTGCCAGCAGGCGAAGTTCTTCGCGATCGACAGCCTCGGCGGCACGGGACGGTGCCGGCCCGTTCGACAGGGCCACCGAAAGCAATGCCATCGCGCAAAAAGAAAACTTCATGAGATTCCCGGAAAGTTGAACCACGCGCACCTGTTCAGACGCTTTGCGACGCGCGCGCGGCCAACAATATAACGTGACAATAATTTTCTGCATATTTCCATTTGAATCGCTCTCGCGCCGGCGCGCCGTGCGCGGCGTGGTTTCCGACGATAAAAAACCCTGAACGATCATTCCGAACAATCAACTGGACTGTCCGCTGGCCCATCCCTACTCTTTCCGTCACGACAACGACAAGACGGAGACACATCATGGCAACTCAGCCCAGATGGTTGCGTGCCGGACTGGCCGGCATCCTGGCATGCTGCGCGGCGGCGGCGACGGCTCGAGCCGATGCGGCCTACCCCGACAGGCCCATCCGGCTGATCGTTCCGTTCTCGCCGGGCGGCGGAGCGGACAGCCTGGCCCGGCCGCTGGCGGAACAGCTGGGGCAGCGGCTGGGCCAACCGGTCGTCATCGAAAACAAGAGCGGCGCGGGCAGCCACATCGGTACGGCGCTGGTCGCCAACGCGACGCCGGACGGCTACACGCTGCTCATCAATACCGACGGCATCGCCCTGGCGCCGCTGCTGTATCGCAAACTCAATTACGATTTCTACCGGGACCTGGCACCCGTCAGCTACGTGGCCAAGTCGCCGCTGGTCTTCGCCAGCAACAAGACGGTGGCGGCCGACGACCTGCAGGACCTCATCGCGCTGGCACGCCAGCAGCCGGGCACGCTGAACTTCGCCAACCCCGGGCTGGGCACGCCGCACCACCTGGCCTTCGAACTGTTTGCCCGCGAGGCCCGGGTCGACCTGGGGCAGGCCGTCTACCGGGGAGGCGGCCCTTCGTTGGTCGATGTCCTGGGCGGCCACGTACAGGTGGGCATGTTCACGCTGGGCGCGGTACGCGGCAATATCAAGACCGGCGACCTGAAACCGCTGGCCGTGATGACGGGCCAACGCACCTCGCTGGCGCCGGAGATTCCCACGATGGTGGAATCGGGTCTGCCCAATGTGCACCTGGACCTCGGCTTCGTGATACTGGCACCGGCCAAGACGCCGCAAGCCATCATGGACCGCCTGCACGACGAGATCGCCGCGGTCGTACGCGCCCCCGCCTTCGTCGCGACCCTGAACCAACAAGGGTACGAGCCCTACTCGACCACGCCGCGGCAGACCGCCGAGGCGTTCGATGCCGAATACCGGCGCTGGAAGCCGATTCTGCAGGGCTTGAACATCCAGCTCGACTGACCGGCCCGCCGCGCGCCGCCCCCCCACTTCCCATCCCAGTCCAAGGAGACTTCCGCATGCAGCTCATCAACCCCGGCAAGGAGCCGGCCCCCCAGACCGTGCGCGACGATGCGCGACGCGTGTTCAACCTGGCGCGCGCGGGCGGCGTCTGCATCATTCCTTTCGACGTGTCCTACGCCATTTTCGGCCACACGGCGCGCGCGGTAGAGCGCATCTACGAGATCAAGCAGCGCAGCAATGCCAAGCCCAACGGCGTGCTGGGGACCTGGGACACTTTCAGCGAAGTGATCGAGTGCGAGCCGCTCGACCGCGACATCGTCAAGTGCATCACTATCGATCACGACATGCCGCTGTCTATCGTCGGCACTTACCGGCCCGATCACGATTTCCTGCGCACGGTAGAGTTCGGCGCGCTGCGCCGCTCGACCAAGGGGCCGACCATGGACCTGTTGATGAATGCCGGGCCGCTGCATCGCGAACTGGCGCGCCTGTCTTTCGAATCGGGCTCGCCGATGATGGGCTCGTCGGCCAACCGTTCCCTGCAAGGCAACAAGTTCGAAATGAACGACATCGAACCCGAGGTACTGGGGCAAGTGGATATCGCGGTCGACTATGGCCGCTGCCGGTATGCCAACCCTCATTTCGTCGGCAGCACCATCATCGAGATGGGCACGCGCCGGATACTGCGCTTCGGCTGCCTGTACGAAGAAATCCAGGCGATCCTGAACAAGCAGTTCGCGCTGGACCTGCCCAATCGCCCCACTGAAGGCAGCATGAGCCTGGTATAGCGCGGCGCATCACGCGCCCCGGAAACGGTTTCCGGGGCATCGCAGCAAGAACAAGAAAGGGAGACAACATCATGACGCACCTGTCATCTGGCAGCCCATCAACCGCGATCCGCCCTCGCCTGCCGCACCCAATGCGCCTGGCCTCGCGGCGCATGGCGGCCATCGCGCTGGGATGCCTGGCATGGCTGGCCGGCCCGGCGATGGCGGCGGGCGACGCCGCCCATTTTCCATCCAAGCCGATCCGCATCATCGTGCCCTATGCCGCGGGCGGCGGTACCGACGCGTTCGCGCGGCTGGTCGGCGAATCGCTGGCCAAGCAGGCGGGCCAGTCCGTGATCGTCGAGAACAAGCCGGGCGCCGGCGGCCTGGTGGCGGGCGCGGCCGTTGCCAACGCCGCGCCGGATGGCCACACGCTGCTTATCGATCAGTCGTCCATCGCTTACCAGCCGCTGTTGTACCCCCAGGCGGCGTTCGACGTGCGCCGGGATGTCGTGCCGGTCATCCTGGGCGCGACGCTGGACAATGTGCTGCTGGTCACGCCGGCTTTCCCCGCCCGGTCGGTCGACGAGATGATCGAGCTGGTGCGCGGCAAGCCGGACGCGTTCGACTACGCCTCTACCGGCAACGGCACGCCGCAGCACCTGGCGATGGAAGTGCTCAAGCGCGATGCCGGTGGATTGAAGATCCAGCACGTGCCCTACAAGGGCGGCAACCCCGGCATCGTCGCCACCAGCACGGGCGAAGTCGACATGTTCTTCATCAGCGTGTCCACCGCCATGCCGTTCATCGAATCCGGCCGCGTGCGGGCCCTGGCCAGCGGCGGCGACCAGCGCTCGGCCATGCTGCCGGACCTGCCCACCTTCGCGGAATCCAGCCTGCGGGATTTCCGGGCCAAGGGCTGGCTGGGCTTCTTTGCCCCGGCTCGCACACCGCCGGCCGTCGTCGAGCGACTGAACAGCCTGCTGGAAAAAGCGCTGCAGGACGACGCGACCCGTACCGCTGCGGCGAAGCAGGGATTCGAGACAGCCGGGGGCTCGGCCGGGCAATTCGCCAAGCTGCTGGCCGACGACCTGGCGGTCTATGGCCCGGTCATCGAGCAGCTGGGCCTGGCCAGTAAATAGGCCCGGCCGGCCTTGGGAAAGGGATCGGCATGCGCGCTATGATGGATCGCGTCCTGCCTGCGCCGGGCGATTTCATGCATACGCCAAGAGCCGATCCGCGAGTCCCCATGAGCGTTACCCTGCGCCAGCTGCGCGCGGCCGTTGCCGTCGCCGAATACCTGAACTTCCGGCGCGCGGCCGAAGCCATACATCTGTCGCCGCCCGCGGTATCGGCGGCCATCGCCGAACTGGAACAGGCGCTGGGCATCGTGCTGTTCGATCGCAGTTCGCGCGAGGTACGGCCCAGCGCGGCCGGGGCGAGTTTCCTGCAGGGCGCGGCGCGCCTGCTGTCGGACTACGACCGCCTGCTGTGCGACGCCTCGCTGGTGAACCAGGCGCGCCGCGGGCGAGTGACCGTCTCTTGCGTCGCGTCGCTGGCCGGCCGCATCATGCCCCTGGCACTGAGGGCCTGCAGCGAACGCTACCCCGAACTGGAAATCCACGTTCGCGACGACATCGCCAGCCAGGTCATGGTGTCGGTGCGCGCCGGCGAAGCCGATTTCGGGCTGGGGGTGACGCCGGATGCCGACAGCGACGAAGTGCGCTTCACGCCGCGGGCCGAGGATCCGTTCTTCCTGGTATGCGCCCGCGAACATCCATTGGCCTCCAGGCGCCGCGCGACCTGGACAGACCTGGCCGGCGAGCGGCTGGTGCTACCCGCGAGCGGCAGCGGAACCTGGCAAATCGTCAACGACCAGCTCGTGCGGGCGCACGTCAAGCTGCGCGGCAAGACGCCGGTTTCGCATGTATCGACGGTATATGGCATGGTGGAGGCCGGCTACGGCGTCAGCGTGCTGCCCGCCACTGCGCTGCCCGCTCCGGGGCACCCCATCCTGACCGAGGTCGCGCTGCACGGGCCGTCGCTGTCGCGCACGCTGGGCATCTACCAAAGGCGCGACCGCTCATTGTCGCCCGCGGCACAGACGGTGCTGGACCTGGTGCTGGAAGCCCTGGCGCAGGCAGACCCGGCCCGCGCGGCCACGCGCAAGGCGCGTCGATAGCCGCCGCGCCGATTCAGGCGTCGCCTGCCCCGGCCTTGGCCAGCTCGTGTTGCGATTGCTCCCAGGCCGAGGCGGGAATGCACTGGCCGGCGGGCGACCGGACCTGGTCCAGCCGGCCGCGCAGGGCCTGGACGGGATCGTCCGTTTCGCCGATGTGAATGCCCTGGGTCATGGTGATGTGGGCACACTCGAAACTGCCCCCACCGGCCAGCAAGATCATGCGCGTAGGGGCATCGTCGGCGACCAGGGCAATCACCCCCGGGCTGACGCGGCCGGGTGCCAGCGTCGCCACCGCGTGGGCGTCCAGCAGGCCGTCGGTCATTGCCGTGGCTGCGCTGGGCGCCAGGCAGTTCACGCGGATGTCGTGTTTCGCCCCTTCCAGCGCCAGTGTCTGCATCAAGCCCACCAGCGCCATCTTGGCCGCGCCATAGTTCGATTGGCCGAAGTTGCCGTACAAGCCCGACGAAGAAGTCGTCATCACGATCCGCCCATAGGCCTGCGCCTGCATGCGCGGCCATACCGCCTGGGTGGCATTCACCGCCCCCATGACGTGGACATCCAGCATCAGCCGGAAATCGTCCGGCGGCATCTTGGCGAAGCTCTTGTCGCGCAGGATCCCCGCGTTGTTCACGAGAATGTCGATACGTCCGAATGCCGCCACCGCCCGGTCGGCCAGGGCCTGCATATCGGCATGGCGGGTCACGTCGCCCGCCATCGCCATCGCGCGGCCGCCGGACTGTTCGATCTCGGCGGCCACTTCCCGCGCCGCGTCGCCCAGGTCGTTGACGATCACCGACGCGCCATGGCGCGCCAGCTCCAGGGCATGGGCGCGACCCAACCCGCCCCCCGCGCCTGTCACGATGGCCACCCGGCCTTTCAATCGCTGCTGCATGGTTCCCCCCGCGTTCACGGCAGTAGTGGCTGGACGGGCGGATAATCGAAGACGCCCTCCAGGTGCGCGCGCTGCGGCTGGTACAGCCGTAGCGTCAGGTAGAAACCCTCGCCCACCGGCGACGGCAGCCAGTTCTGGCCCGGCCCGGGGTCGTCGGCCTGGATCAGGATGCTGAGGCTGCCATCGTCGTCGTGCAGCAAACCTGGCGTCCGGTCGCCGATGGAATGGCGGCCGATGGGATTGGCCGCCAGCAGGCAATCGCTGCGCCGGTACAGGGTGATGGACCAGAACGCCCCGACCCGCGGGCCGCCCTCGGGCGGAAAGCGCAGCACATAACGGCGTGCCCCCGTCAGCGGTTCGCCCCGGGCATCCACTTCGGCCATGATGTACATGGCCTCGTCGATGCCCAGCGTGCCGATCCAGTTGCGCGCCACCCGGGCCCGCGTCACGACGTCGTCGCCGAAACTGGTGCGTACCGCGACGGCGGTCGTCCAGCCGCCGCCCAGTTCCGAGGGCTGCGCCACGTCGCGCAGTTCGGTATAGACCTGATCCAGCGCCGCCTGCAACTCGTCGGCATCGTCCGGCCTGGGCGGCAGCGGCGCGGGCGGCGGGTTGCGCGCCAGCATGACCGCCAGCACGCGCAGGTATTCATGCAGGCCCGGCACGCCGGTATCGCGGTTGTCGAACAGCGTATCGATACGCGACAACGCCGGCGCGCCGTCGGGGCGGCGAACCGCGAAGCGGTCTTGCAACGCATGGACTTGCGCCAGGTCGGCCGGGTCGGCGTCGACCAGGATGCGCCCGATGACCCAGACATCGTCGCCAGGAGCCCGGATGCCATGCATGCCGGCCGGCACCTGGCCCTGCCACCCCGGCCCATGCACGAACAGGCGCTGCGCGCCGCCGCCGGAGGTCCGTCGCCCGGCATAAGCCCAAGGGTTGGTCCAGGCATCCAGGAAGCCCAGCACCCAGTATCGCGCGCCCATTTCGGGCACTTCCATGACCAGGGGGCCTTCGGACAAGTCCAGCCAGGCGTTGGTGAAGAGCGTGTCGTTGTTCGGGGTGACCACTTCTTTGTCGTCGGGGCCGCGCAGGCGCCGGGTATGCGTGAACTGGTTCACCCAGCGCATGCGCGAGGCTGGGCTGTCGCCGGCGAAGCCCGCGCGGGCATGCTTGCGCGCGGTGTTCGAGGCGCGCATCCGCGCCATTTCGAACAATGGCAAGGTGGTCATGGCCCACAGCCGGGCCGCCGGCGACACCGCCGACCGGGCATGGGTCAGCAAAACGGCATCCAGCGCGCAGGCGCCTTCGGGCAACACCATGAAGGGATTGAGCTCCACCGAATCCAGCGCGTCGCCCGCCGCCAGGGCGAATTGCGACAGCCGCACAATGGCGTCGGCCAGTGCCTGCACATCCACGGGCGGCTGGCCGCGGAAACCCTCGAACAATGCGGCGGTCTTCAGTTCCCGGATCATCTCGCGCGCTTGCGCCAAGTCGACCGGCGCCAGGCGAACCACCACGTCGCCCAGCAATTCGACATTCACGCCGCCCGCGCCGAGCATGACGACCACGCCCAGCGCGGGGTCCCGGCGTGCGCCAAGAATGCACTCGACGCCACCGCCGACCATCGGCGCGACCAGCACGCCGTCGATCCGCGCGCCGGCCGCCTGGCTGGCCGCCGCGGCCACGATGCGCTCGTAGGCGGCACCCGCCGCACCGGCGTCGCGGATACCTAGCACCACACCGTCGACATCGCTCTTGTGCGTAATGTCGGGCGACAACACCTTCATGGCCACCGGGAACCCCAGTTCGCGAGCCCGGGCCGATGCCTCTTCCCGCGAGACGGCCCGGCGCACGGGTACAACGGGAATCCCGGCCTGCCGCAGCGCGTCCATCGCGTCGGCCTCGTTGTAGGCGCCGCGCCGCAGGGCAATGGCCTTGCCCGCCGGATCGACTGCCGCGGACATCGGCACCGCCGCCTGCCGGAACTGCGCATGAAAGAAACTCATCGCAGCCAGCACGCGGATGGCCCGCGCCGGATCGGTAAAACAAAGGCAGCCCTGTTCCTCCAGCGCGCGCTGGTGTGCCGTATCGGACAAGGTGCTGAACATGATCAGGCGGCCCGGGAAGTCGCGCCGCAATTCGCGCGCCAGCTTCTGCTGGATGGCCCGCACGGCTGGCGTGCCGCCGAACGCGGCCAGAAAGATCAGCACGCTGCCGTAGCCGCCTTCGTCCAGCATCGCGCGCGCGGCATCTTCCAGCAACGCGGGGTCGGCCGTGACTTGCCCGGTCAGGTCGACCGGGTTGTGAAGCGCGGCGAACGGCACGCGCGTCCGGATGATTTCCTGCGCCGCGACAGGCAGCCGGGCGACGTCCAGGCCGGCCTCGGCCGCGTCGTCCGCCATCATCACCCCTACCCCGCCCGAGACCGTCAACAGGCCGACACGCGTATTGTCCGGCAAGCCGGACACGGCCAGGCCGTGGGCAATGTCGAAGAATTCCTCGATGGTGCGCGCGCGCCATGCCCCGCACTGGCGAAACAGGGCCTGGTAGACCGCATCGTCGCCCGCCAGCGCGGCGGTGTGCGACGCCGCCGCGATGGCCCCGAGTTCAGTGCGCCCCACCTTCACCACGACTACCGGCTTGCCCGCGGCGCGCGCCCGCTGCAGCGCCTGCCTGAGTTTCGCGCCGTCCCGGCAGCCTTCCAGGTAGGCCATGATGACTTGCGTGGCGGGATCGCGTGCCATCCAGGCAATGCAGTCGGCCACATCGATATCCGATTCGTTGCCGGTGGTGATCCACGCGGAAAGCCCGACGCCGCGCTGCCGCGCCATGGCATACGCATAGGCGCCGAACGCGCCGCTCTGGCTGACCAGCCCGACCCGGCCGGGCGTGGCCAGCCCGGTGGACACCACCGGCGAGAACGTGGCATACACCGAGCGCGCGATATTCATGAAACCCAGGCAATTGGGGCCCAGCATGCGGATGCCGGCGGCGCGCGCCTTGTCCGACAGGGCGCGTTGCGCGGCTTCACCCGCCGCGCCCGTTTCGGCGAAGCCGGCCGAGAACAGCACGATGTGCTTCACGCCTGCCGCGATGGCATCATCGAGCGCAGCGTCGACCTGGGCGGACGGAATGGCGAAGATGGCCAGATCGATCGGCCGGCCCACCGAACACAGCGAACCGTAGGCGCGGCGGCCGCCGATTTCCCCGGCCCTGGCATTGATGGAATAGACCTCGCCGGCAAAACCGTGATCGGCCAGGTATCGCATCGGCACGGCGCCGATCTTGGCGGGGTTGGACGATGCGCCGACGATGGCGATCGATCGGGGCGACAGAAAAACATCGAGGTCTGACAAGGTCATGGGCGGCCGGGCACATCGGGAAAGCCTTCGCGAACTGCGGTCGGCATCCGCACCACGCGGACGCCCAAGGCTGGCCGCCAAAGATACGCGCCCGTTTTTTATCGAACAAGACGAGAATTCCGAACTTTTTATAAGCTTGGATTATTTATTGCCGAAATGGGTTGGCAGGCCGGCGGCTTCAGTTTTTTCCGGTCGCCAACACGAAATCCAGGAAGCTTTCCACCGCCGGCGACAACGACGACCGGCCGCGCGCGAACAGCGCGATGCGCCACGTCACTGTGGGCTGGCACAGCGGACGGAAAACCAGGCCGAAGCCCTCGACCAGCGAACGCGCCATCGACGGGCAAATCACATAGCCCGGCCTGACCCGCAGCAGGGCCAGGGCCGTGTTGACGCGATGCACGGGCACGATATCCCGCGGGTGATTGCGCGACGGCACATTGCTGAGCACATTCAGCACCAGATTGGGCATGTAGTTGACCAGCGGACGGTCGCGCAACTGCTTCCAGCTGACCGATGCGCTGGCCGCCAGCGGATCGTCCGGCCGCAAGGCCACCCACAGCGGGTCGATGCGGATGACGTGGGCCTCCACGGCCTCGTCGGCCAGCACCCCGGCCGGGCCGAAACCGATGTCGGCGCTGCCGTTATGCAAGTTGGCCAGCACCTGTTCGATCGGCACGTCGTCGAAACGGATATCCACGCCGGGATGGCGTTCGCCGTAGCCGGCGATCAGGTCGGGCAGCAGCGTGCACGACAAGGTCTCCGGCGCGGCTACCCGCACCAGCCCACGGCGCAGTTCCTTCAGGTTGGTGACGCTTTCCAGTGCCTCGTCCAGGTTCGCCAGCACGCGCCGCACCATGGGTTCGAAAGCGGTTCCCACGACCGATGCGCTGACGTTGCGGGTATTGCGATCCAGCAGGCGCACCCCCAGGCGGTTTTCCAGTTCCTTGACCAGCCCGCTCAATGCAGCCTGCGACAGATGCATGTTTTCGGCGGCTTCCGAAAAGCTGCCGCATTCGAGCACGGCAGTGAATGCCCGTAGTTGCCTCAAGGTGACTTCGACCGGCATGGCGTGTCCTTCAGTGGATGTCGGGTTTTTTATTTATAGCCCAGGGTTTTAGGTCATCAATAATTTGAAAATTGTCCTAATAGAACGCGCACTCTATCATCCCGTCTCGAGCTTCGACAGCCCGCCACACCTGTAGATGCCGCGTCGAATCCCTCGCCCCGATTCTTATACGAACACTCAGGAGACATTCATGAACATCCGTCGAAGGACGCTGTTGGGCACGCTTGCCGCGACGCTGGGCGTGGCCGCCCTGCCCCGGGCTTTCGCAAGCGGCGACTGGCCCTCGCGCAGCGTGAAGATCATCGCACCGTATGGGGCGGGAGGCCCCAGCGACTTTTCCGCGCGGCTGTTGGGCGATTACCTGGCGAAACGGCTGGGCCAACCGTTCGTGGTGGAAAACAAGGCCGGCGCGGGCACCCGGCTGGGCAACGAATACGTGGCCCACGCCACCGGCGACGGCTACACGATTCTGTACGCGGCCGCCCCCTACTCGACGCTGGAATCGCTGTACGGCAAGCTTGGCTACGCCCCGCGGAAAGATCTGCAGCCGGTCGCAATGGCTGCCACGGTGCCGCTGTTCCTGATCGTCAACGCACAGTCGCCGGCCAAGACCGTGGACGAGTTCATTGCCTACGGGAAAACGCAGCCCAATGGCCTGACGTTCGGCTCGCCCGGCAATGGCTCGCTGCCGCACCTGGCATCGGAACTGTTCCTGCGCGACGCCAAGGTGAAGGGCATCACGGTGCAATACCGGGGCGACGCCATGGCCTACACCGACCTGCTGGCCGGGCGCATCGATGCCACGCTGACATCGATCTCGGCGGCGCTCGGGCACATCCAGAGCGGCAAATTGCGCGTGCTGGGCGTGGCATCAACCGAGCGCAGCGCCATCTATCCGCAGGCGCGCACCTTGCGGGAACAGGGCCTGCCCAACGTCGTCGCCGCGGGCTGGTATGGGTTCATGGTGCCGGCGGCCGTGCCCGCCCCCATCGTGAACCGCCTGGATACCGAAATCAATCGCGCCCTGGCCGATGCCGACATCAAACAGCGCTTGCTGGCGCAGGGCATCGAGCCACACCCCGGCAACGCCGCCGATTTCCGCAAATTCATCGACGCCGAAATGCGCAAGTGGGCCGACGTGATCCAGAAGGCGGACATCCGAGGCGAATGACGCTCAACGCCCGCGCAACATCGAAACCGCCAGGTCCACAAACGCCCTGACCTTCGCCGGCGCCTGCCGCCCCTGCGCATAAAGCACATGGATGGGCAACGGCGGCTCTTCATGGTCGGCCAGCGCGATCTGCAGTTTTCCGTCGCGCAGCGCAGGCTCGACCTGGTAGTGCAGCACCCGGGTCAGGGCCAGGCCGGCCAGCGCGCTCGCAATGGCCGCCTCGTTGGTATTGGATTGCAGCCAATTCTGGATCGTGACTTTTTGGTCGCCGGCGAATCGCCATTCCGACGACACCCATGCCCCAGTCGATGCCGCGATGCGATGGTTTTTCAGGTCGGCGGGGGTTTGCGGCACACCGTGTTGCCGGAAATAGTCCGGCGACGCGCACACCACCCGCCGTACCGTGCCGACCTGGACCGCGGAAAAGCCCGAATCCTGCAGGCGTCCGATCCGGATCGCCACGTCGATGCCTTCTTCGAGCAGGTTGACCGGCCGGTCCACGAACAGGACCCTGCCGCTGACCGCCGGATGGCGTTTCAGGAACTCGTGCAGGACGGGCAACACGTACATCTGCCCGAACAGCACCGGGGCTGTGATGGCGAGCGTGCCGGATGGCGCGGCATAAGAACCCGCCGCCGCGGCTTCGGCCTCGGCCATATCCGCCAGGATGCGCCTGCAGTCGTCCAGGTAGCGGCGGCCGGGTTCCGTCAGCTTCACCGAGCGCGTCGTGCGAACGAACAGCCGTGCGCCGATCGCGTCTTCAAGCGCAGCGACGGCCCGCGTCACCGCCGGCGGGCTCATGTGCAACTGGCGTGCCGAGGCGGCGAAACTCTCTGTTTCGGCGACTTTGACGAAAATCCGCATTGCCTGCCAGCGATCCACCTTGGCGCCCCCGCGTTCCGATCGGCTTCCTATATTACGGGCATCGGCGTCTTGAAGCGGCGGCATGGGGCTGGCAACGGGCGGAATGGCGGTGGTCGTCTGCGGCAGGCATTATCGGGACGCGGCCACCCGCGCCCAATCGCCCGTCGCCAGCGAACTGGGCGACCAGCCATCTGGCCGGAACCGCCATCGCAGCGCCAGCGCGCCGCGGCGACGCACGATGCGGCGGGCCCGGAAAACCCAGAGGCGCTGCGCGCCCTGGAACGCGGCGATTTCCGGCGATTCCAACACCACTTCCGCAGCGCCGCTCATCTGCAGCATGTCGCCATTCTGGTCATCGACGAACACCAGCCCCGCTTTGCCATTGAGCACCAGGTTGCCCAGCGTCGCGAAGAAACCGTTGCCATCGAAATCCGGAATGGTCAGCACGCCGTCGTCGCCGACGCGCACGAAGCCGGCCTTCCCGCCACGGTGCGAGACGTCCACCTGCCGGCGGCCTTCCCGGTCGGCATACGAGGCGACGAAAAACGTATCCGCCGCGCCGATCATGGCGCGCGCGGACAAGTCCAGCCGGGGCAGGTCTTCCGGCACAGCCAGGCACGGCTCGCGCGGGTCGCGCGCAAATTCGAAATCGCGCAGCTGGATGTAGCGCGGACAGTTGCCGAAGCTCTGGTCCACCTCGACGCGCAGGCCGTCCTGCGCGCGGGCCACGGTGCCGTTCATCCGGTTGCGGCGGCGGGTATGCCGCTCGATGCCCAGCAACCCGATGGCGGCTCCGGCCCCCAAGCCGGCGCTTGCCGGGTCGTGCGGATCCGCCCGCGCGGCGATGTCCAGGGTCGTCGGGGTCGGCGACTGCATGAAGCCGGGCGGGCCGGACAGGATCGTGGCCCACGCCTCGTTGCCGGCATCGACGGCGCCCAGCACGACGAAGGGCAGCTGCGCGTAGAAGTCGCGGTGCTGGTTCGGCATGTAGTCGCGCACGACGCGCTGGCCGACGGCACGCATGCGTTCGGCGACGCCGGCTTGTTCCTGCAGGAAGGTCTCGCCCGCATGCCACGTCGGCAGCGGCGGCAGTTGCTCGGCCATTCGGGGCTCCTGGGCAATGGGATGGGCTGTCTCGCCCGCGGGCGAGACGGCTGGCGGCGTCAGGCCGCGGGGCTGGCCAAAGTCTGGACGAACGGCACGAAGCCGGGCAGCGCCTCGACCTTGCGCAAGAATGCGTTCACCGCCGGATAGTCCGCCAGGTCCACCTGCCCTTCGGGCGCGCGCGCCGCGTAGCTATAGATGGCCACGTCCGCGATGGTCGGGCGCGCGCCCGCCAGCCATTCGTGGGCGGCCAGGTGGCGTTCCAACTTGGCAAGAATCGCGTGCGCCCGCGCAATGACTTCCACGGAGTTGAATGGCGCGCCGAACACCGCCACCAGGCGGGCGGCCGCGGGGCCGTACGCCACCTCGCCGGCCGCCACCGACAGCCAGCGTTGCACGGCGGCGGCGCCTTGCGGATCTTCGGGCAGCCAATCGGTACGGCCGGCTTTCTTGGCCAGGTAGACCAGGATCGCGTTGGAATCGGCGATGACCACGCCGTCGTCGTCCAGCACGGGAATCTGCCCGAACGGATTCAGCGCCAGGAAATCGGGGGTCTTGTGCGCGCCGGATGACAGGTCGACGTCGACCAGTTCGTGGGGCAGGTCCAGCAACGACATGAACAGGCGGGCACGATGCGCGTGGCCGGAAAGCGGGTGGTGGTAGAGCTTCATGACGTATCTCCGATGGTGGCCGGGCCCTTTGCCGTACCGTTCACGAAGATTAATTGAGCTTACCCGTATATAGAATCCACTGATTCAGCACTTCATAATTCCATCAATCGGAATAATTAGGACACCGGCGGCCACCGTCATCGTCGGCCGCCGGACAAGGCTGGCTTGCCCGCCAGCTAGAACGGCACGGCAAGCTTCAGCGAGCCGGAATGGCTGTTGCCGCCCGAGGCAAACTCGCCGTCGTACTGCAAGCGGAAGTCCACGCCGCCGGCATGCATGACCTGCACGCCGGCACCGATGCGGGTAACGACGTTGTCGGTCGGCATCGAGGTGGTGAACTGGCCAGCACTTCCCGGCACGCCCTCCAGCCGGGACTTGGTCTTCCAGCCATCTTCCGAAAGCAGCGATACGCCGGCGTAGGCAAACGGCCGCATCACGGCACCCTTGGGCAGGTCGACGCGACCGCCCACTTCCAGCGTCGGCGCCAGGCCGAATACGAATTGGTCGCTGCTGTCCACGTCCAGGCGCAGGGCATCACCCGATTCCTTATAGGACGGCATGCGCGAATAGGTGGCCGTCAGGTCGACGTACGGCTTCAGGTAGAACTTGCCTTGGTCGAACGTGCGGGCCGCGCGCAAGCGGGCGCCGAAGCTGTACACATCGGGGCTGCTCTTGGCTTGCTTGTCGAAGCCCGCGATGTCCAGGTTCCGGACCAGGTCGTACGAGCCGTATCCGCCGCCCAGGGCCCCGGAAAATGTCCAGGCGCCGGCTTCGCGCTTGAGCACGATGCCCGCATAGCCGGAATCGCCGGATCCGCTGACACGATGGTCATCGCCACGCAGGCGGGCGTTCTGGTAGGCCACCGATCCGCCCAGGAACCAGTGAGGCGCGATCTGGCGTTGCCCGCCGAACTGATACGTCTCGCTGTCGTACGCGAAGCTGGACACGCCGCCGCCGCCATCCTGGCTGGTGCGCCGCGCCGTCACTTCGCCCCAGAGGCAATCCTGCTCTTTGGTCAGCGTCCCGGTATCGGCGAAGGCCGGGCAGGACATCATCGCCGTGGTGAAGCGCGCCATGCCGAACTGCATCTGCGCGGCCGGAGCCAGCGCCACTCCCGGGGAAAGATCCGAGACTCGTTCGCGGTACTCGCCCGCTCCGCGGCTGGCGGCCGCGTCCAGCGCCGCGTACAGGGGCGCCAGCGCGGCCGAGCCGCCCTGGTCCCAACTGCGCTGCAAGTGGCTCGCGACGCTGGCCTGGTTGCGCTTGAGTCCCATCGCGGTGGCGTTGAAATCGGCGCCGGCGATGCGGACATGCGTGGCGTTCCCGTCCTGGCGGGTTTCGTAGTCGAAGAGCGGCGTATCCACCGCCGTCAGCGCCCCCGATTGCGTGCCGTTCACCGTCAGCACTTTCACTTCGCGGCCAGGCATCAGCGCGCGCGGCGCGATCCGCAATCCCCCGTCGAGCTGGGCCGTGCCGTTGACGACCAGCGCGTCCGACTCGAGCGTGCCGAAGTCGGCGCCCACCTGCAATATGCCGGCGGCGGTTTGCGTCAACGAACCGGTCAGCGTGGTCGTGGCGAACTGCGTACGCGACCCGCCGGGCAACAGGCCTTCGGCGCCGCCCAGCGCGATCCGCCCGCTGTTGAGCAGGCTGCCCTCGAACTCGGCGCCGGCGGCGTAGTCGCCCGAGCTATACATCTTGCCGCCGTTCAGCTTCACGGAACCCGTCACGGTGCCACTGTTCGAGACAGTAAGCGGCAGGCCCGTTCCTAGAATGGCGACCCCGCCGTTGCCGATCACCGAACCGGATTCGCCGATCGTCAGGTCGCCTCCCCCATCGACCCATACCCCGGCGCCCGTGCCGGCGTTGCCGCCGCTGACCAGGCCATTCACCGTGACGGCCGTGTTGAACGCCGTGTTCGCGCTCTGCGCGAAGATACCGTAGCTGTTCATGCCGGTTGCCGAGACGATGCCGTCTTCGTTGACCGTCACGCCCACCGACCCCTGGCCGGTTGCGGGAACCGTCGGCGCGGCACCGGCATAGACCGACTGCCCGTCTTCCGACATCACCAGGCCACCGGCGCCGCTGACACTTTGCGCCAGGATGCCGATCGCGCCCGCGCCGCTGACAACGATCATGCCATCGGTGCTGACCGATACGTTGCCGCCTGTGCCATAGCCGCCCGTGATGGTTTTGGCCGGCGCCTGGCTGGGGTCCGTGGTCAGCGTCGCCGTGCTGGTGGGCAGCCCCAGGATGCCACCGCCGCCGCCCACCGATTGCGCCACGATGCCGTGCGCCCAGGTGCCCGACGTGTATATCTGGCTGTTCAGCGCGACGCCCACCGTCACATCGCCGCCGACGTTGATCGCGGATTCGAGCTGGGCGCCCTGGATGCCGGTGGCGATGGTGCTGACGCCCAGCTGGCTCTGGGAGTTGATGGCGATGCCGCCCGCGCCGCCGACGCTCTGGGCCAGTATCCCGATGGCATTGTGCCCCCTGGTGCTGATCGACAGGCTGCCGTTGTCGTTGAATCGCACGTCGCCGCCACTGCCCTGGCTATTGTTGGTCTTGCCGCCCGTCGACATCTTGATGGCGGGGATGGGGTCGTTGGCAACGTCCAGCCGGATGCTGCTTCCGGCTCCGGCGAAACCTCCGCCGCCGCCCACCGATTGCAGCACGACGCCAAACCCGGCCTCGCCCGTCGTCGTGATCGTCGAGGCGCTGTTGGCAAGCGTATTCAGCGTGACCGACCCGCCGGATCCGCCGCTGCCGCCCGCGCCGCCGCCCGCCGCGCCCAGGCTCAGGGTGCCGACAAATCCATCGGACCCATCGGCGCCGTGGCCGCCGCCACCCCCGATACTCTGCGCGAAAATGCCCGCCGCGCCGAAGCCTCGGGTGGAAATCGACCCGCCGCCCACGTTGGCGGTCACTTCGCCGCCATCCCCGCCTGTCCCTCCGGCGCCGCCGACAGCCAGGTTGGTGTTCAGATTGAATGTCGAGGGATTCACCCACCCCGAACCGGTGGCAAAGGAATTGCCCGCCTTGCCGCCCCCGCCTCCCACGCTCTGGGCGAAGATGCCCGACGACCAATCGCCCGTGGTCTGGATGAATCCCTTGGCCCCCAGCGTCACGTCCACCTTGCCACCGATATCGCCACTGCCGCCTTCGCCGCCGATCGTGAGCTCGCCCTGGTAATGCAGGGTGCCGCTGAGCTTGCCGCCCGAGATGAGCGCATAGATATTCTTGACGACATCGCTGCCATCGGCCCGAAGATGCAGCGCCGCCAGCACAGGGTTGTCGAATGCGGCATCGGACCCGGCCGATCCCCCCTGCCCGCCCCCGCCGCTGATGGATTGCGCCTGCACGCCCGGCGCGTCGCCGCCGGCCGTGATGATGCGGCCGCCAACCGTGACATCGACCTCGCCGCCCTCGCCGCCGTCGCCCCCCGTCATGCCCACCTTGAGCGTCAGCCCTCCCGCCTTGGAAGACTTCGAGCCCGCGATCGTGAACGAACCGCCCTGCGAGGCGCCGCCGCCGCCGCCGATACTCTGGGCCAGCACGCCGATCGCGCCCGAGCCCCATGTCTGGACCACGCCCGTGGGCATGACATTGACTTGAACCAATCCGCCATCGCCGCCGGTGCCGCCCGTTCCGCCCAACCCGACGGTGGCCGCGACCGTGGTGCCCGAGCCGAACGATTGCGTGTTGGCGCTGCCGAAACCGGCGTTGCCGCCCCCGCCGCCGATCGACTGGGCGGTGATGCCATTGGCATAGTCGCCGAATGTGGTGATGTTGCTGCTGGCCGTGCCCGTCGGGTCGGCCGTGAAGGTTGCCTGGCCGTCCGCCACGGTGACGCTCCCGCCCACCGCCGTCCAGACCGAACCCCCGGTACCGCCGGTGGCGCCGCCGGCGCCCAGCGCGAATGACGCATCGACCGACAGCGAGGTGCCGCCGGCCGGCACCGGCCCGCCATAGGCCAGCGACGCCGCCAGCGAAGACGAGTCCCCGCCCGCGCCACCGCCGCCGCCGATGCTCTGGATCAGCACGCCGTGCGATCCCTGGCCGTTGGTGGTGACCTGGGCGCCCTGCGAGGCCGCGAATATCGCGTCGCCGCCATCGCCCGCCACGCCGCCAGAGCCGCCCAGCGAGACGGAAGTCGTCACGGATACCTGATCGCCTTTTTCGTCGTAGGGAATGCCAATGGCCGCGCCCCGCGCGAGGGCGTTGCCGCCCAGGCCCCCGCCCCCGCCGATGCTCTGGACCACCACGCCGAACGCGTCGGCCGGCAGCTCGTTGCGGGCCAGGCACGGCGCGGGATCGGGGCAGGTGCCGTCCGGCAGGCGGGGATTCTGGCTGCCGTCGATCAATTGCATGATCTGGGCGGTCGCGATACTGCCGCCGACCATCTGGGCGCTAACCGTCCCGCCCGCGCCGCCGCTGCCACCGGAACCGCCGACCGCGACCGCGGCGCTGTAGCCGACGCCCAGCGAATTGGCAAACGCCTGCCCGCCGGACCCGCCCCCGCCGCCGATGGATTGCGCCACCACGCCCGCCGCCTTGGCGCCCTGGGTGATGATCTGGGTGTGGTCCAGGTTCGCCGTGACCGTGCCCCCCGCCCCGCCATCACCCGCGGACTGGCCGATGGCCACGCCGGCGAACAGGCCCAGGCTGTCGGCATTGCCGGCGTTGCCGCCGCCGCCGCCGATGGACTGCGCCACGAAGGCGTGCGCGCCATCGCCGTCGGTGCTGATCAGGAAGCTGTCGAGGTTGCCGGTGACCTTGCCTCCGGACCCGCCCTTGCCGCCGCTGCCGCCGATGCTGACCATGCCATTGGAAGCCCCGCCGACACCGCCGCCGCCGCCGATCGATTGCGCCAGGACGCCGATCGAGGACGTCCCGCCCGTGACGATCGTTCCGGACGCCTGCCCGTTGATGGTGATCGAATTCGCGTCGGACCGGACCGGGTTGGAATCGTCGTCGCCGCCCAGCGAAACGCCCAGGCCGCCCGCGCTGCCCGCCACGCCCCCGCTGCCGCCAATGGACTGCGCCAGGACGCCGAACGCCAAGTCGCCGTAGGTGCTGATCTGGCCGGCGTTGGACACGGTGATCGCGCCCGCCGAGCCCGCGCTGCCGCCCGCACCGCCCTTGCTGTAGAACACTCCGGAATTGTCGGAACCGGCGCCGCCGACGCCCGCCAGGGATTGCGCCAGGATTCCCACGCCTTCGTCGCCGCCCGTGCTGATGGTGCCCGCGTTGGTCACGGTAATGTCGCCCGCGGTGCCGCCGGCGCCGCCGGCGCCGTCCACCCCGCTGATCTGGCCGTGGGCGGCGCCGCCGGCGCCACCAGACCCGCTTGCCGTCTGGGCCACGATCCCTATCGCGTTCTGGCCCTGCGTCGAGATCGACGTCTGCGCGTCCGTCGTGATCGTCAACGCGCCGGTCGAGCCCCCCGCGCCGCCATCGCCGCCGATGGCGATGCTCAGCGTGCTGGAACCCCCGTCGCCACCGTCGTTGCCCAGGCTTTGGGCCAGGATGCCGAACGAATTGGCACCCAGCGTGCTGATCGAGCTGCCTTCGAGCGATATGCTGAGCTTGCCGGTCGTGCCCCCGGCGCCGCCGGCACCGCCCGCGCCCCCGGAGATGGTGCCGGACACCTGACCGCCGGCGGCGCCCAGGCCCCCCTGCTGCACCGAATGAATGCCATGGGAGTCGTCGCCGGCCGTCGCAATGGCGACAGGCAGTGTCTGGCTGCCCGTCAATTGGATGGTCAGGTCGCCGGTATTGCCGCCCGACCCGCCGATCCCCGCGTTGTGGTCGCCCAGGCCCAGGGCATCGCCGCCGTACTGGCCGCCCGTGCCCCCCGCGCCGCCCGTCTGCGCAGTCTGGATGCCATGCGCGCTGGCGCCATTGGTGGACAGCGTCACGGCCGAGCTTGCCGTCGTCACCGTCACCGTGGCATCGCCGGCCTGCCCGCCATTGCCGCCATTGCGATCGTAGAAACTGTTGTCGGGAAAGTTCTCGCCGCCGGCGCCTCCCACGGCCTGCAGGCGCAACGCGGACAACTGGTCTCCGGTGGT